>JAEIGA010010142.1_pt1 | contig 14273 bp, 10 predicted proteins | sample 9270691 | NCBI WGS metagenome assembly JAEIGA01 (sample SAMN17057246, study PRJNA624740) | gut metagenome | biome: biome; isolation source: fecal sample | host: Bos grunniens | place: China: Xizang | collected 2019 | reverse complement strand
TCACGCTGAAGGATATCGAACAAGCACATCTGGAGAAGGTTCTCACTCTGAAGGTTATAAAACAAGTGCAGTTGGAGAATATTCTCACTCTGAAGGGAAACAAACAACTTCTTTAGGTAAAGATTCTCACGCAGAAGGAAATGGTAGTCTTGCCGAAGGAATTTATTCTCACGCCGAAGGTGGGTTTTCAAAATCAATCGGTAGTTGTTCTCACGCAGAAGGTCAATATACAAATGCTGAAGGAGCAAGCTCTCACGCAGAAGGATATTCTACTTGTGCTACTGGAATAGAATCTCATTCAGAAGGAGATAGTACAGTATCTTCTGGAACAGGCTCTCACGCAGAAGGTTATCAAACTACAGCTGAAGCTAATTATTCTCATGCTAGTGGTTATAAAACTTGTGCAAGTGGAATTGGTTCTCACTCAGAAGGTGGTTATACTACAGCTAGTGCAACTGTTACTAATGTTGCTAGTGGAATGAATAGTCACGCAGAAGGATATAGCAGTAATGCCTATGGAGAATCTTCACACTCTGAAGGGTCTGCAACAACTGCTATTGGTAAAGGTTCTCATGCAGAAGGAAATAAAACTTATGCTAATGGACTTTATAGTCATACTGAAGGTAATGGAACAACTTCTGAGAATTTTGGACATAGTGAAGGATATAATAATTATGCTGGAGCGTTAGGTCACGCAGAAGGGCAACTTACAACAGCAAATTCTTCATCTGGTATGTTACTTATGGCAAGTCACTCAGAAGGACAAGGAACTTTATCTAAAGGTTCTGCATCACACGCCGAAGGATATCAAACTTCAGCTACTGGAAATTCCTCTCATTCAGAAGGAAGTAATACCTATGCAAGTGGAAACAGTGGACATACAGAAGGGCAATTTACAACTGCTAGTGCAAACAATTCACATGCAGAAGGTAGATATACATTATCAAATGCACAAAGCTCTCACTCTGAAGGATATAATACTACAGCAAGCGGTATAGCATCACACGCAGAAGGTGGTTATACAACCGCTTCTGGAGAAACTTCTAACTTGGCAAGTGGAGAAAATTCACACGCAGAAGGATTAGGAACTACTGCTTATGCTCGTTCTTCTCACGCAGAAGGAAATGGAACATATACAAATAGTCTAAGTCAACACGCAGAAGGACGTTATAACATAATAGATACAGAAGATAAATATGCACATATTATAGGTAATGGTACATCAACTACTCGTAGTAACGCATTTACAGTTTCTTGGGATGGTGATGTTTGTGCTGGTCGTTCTAATGGATTAACTAATGATAATAAGTTACCTACTGGTGCTGATGTTAAAGCGTATGTTGATAGTAAATTAAGTAATGAATTATTAAAAGGATTTACTTATACAGAAGAAAAACAAACTAATGTTGATGATTTTCAACGATATGGAAATTGTATTAGCTCAACAGCATCTTCAAATTCCGATTCAGTTTCTAATATTTTATCTATTGAAAAAATAGATGTTACAAATATAGCTTATTTAGTTATTGAAAGATTTGAAAATACTGGTGCAAATACACAATATCCAGCTTTTGTATATTTTGTTGACGATGATACTAATATTAGAGATAATGTTGTTCCTACTATTAGTGCAACTTATAAAAAAGATTTTTCTACAACTTCTACTCCATCTTCTCCTCAGATACATTATTTTGATGTGCATAATTTACAAGGAGAAATGTATTTTGGTATATGTACTGGCGTGCATACAAAATTAACTTTTTCAGTTGAAGTTTATTATTTGAATTAATAAAATTTAAATTATAAATTCACGAAGATAGTTATTTTAATATTCAATGTCAAAAGTTAAGTAATAATGTTAAATATTGTCAATCACCATTCTATTTATGGAAATGGCGTGATAATTCAGTTTGTAGACACGACCCTAAATATATATTAAAGACATTTAATAATATGCTTGATTCATCAGATGCTTGTGTTCAAGAATTTGTAAAGAGACGACATATTTCTATTGCTAAACAACTTAGTACAATGATGATTTATGATTGTTATTTTACAATGAATAAGAAAGAATGACTTGACCAAGATAATCAAGAATATCGTCACGCAACTGAATTAAGGTTTAAGGATTATTACTTAAAGTATAAAGAATATTTTGATACAATTGATGAAATGGAAAAGAACCAAATCATTGTTGGAATTAAAAATAAAATGTTCCAAGAAGGAATGATGATGGAATCTATTACATTTAAAGATTGGATTGAAGAAATATTAAAACTTTAACAAGGAAATGGGAAGGTACTAATTTGTATTAATATAAAAAATAGGGCGGTGTAAAAACCGCCTTTGTATTAGAAAAGGAAATAAAATATGAAATTATCAATAGGAATACCTTGTTATAATTGTAAAAAAACAATAGGAAGATTGCTGGATTCAATATTAGATAATAATCTCAATAAAGATGATTATGAAGTTATTGTATGTGATGATAAATCAACTGATGGCTTCTTGAATATTGTTAAAACTTACGAAGATAAAATGAATATTGTTTATTGTACAACTACAAGAGATATTCATTGTCCTAGTAATACAAGACAAGCAATTCTACCATATATTAGAGGGGAATGGTTTACTTTTATTGATAATGATGATATGTTTGAATCAGACGCTTTTAAACAAGCGTTTGATTATATTGACAAATTAAATGTAAAATATACTTTAGTTACTAACTTCAGAGAATATTTCTATGAAGAACAAAAATATGGAAAAGAAATTAAAGGTGACGAGACAGACACTTGGTTACATGGAAAATTCTTTAATACTCAAAAGACCTTAAATGAATTTAAGTGTTTCTTTAAGGAAGATTTAATGTCTCATGAAGATTTATATTTTAATTCAGAAAATTTAGCTAAATTAATTTCTATGGATGAAGATTATGTATATGTTCCCATATTTACTTATAAATGGGTATATACTCCAACTTCATTATCAAGGTCTTATTTTAATAAAAAAGATTTTTATATAGATACTTATTTAGAAGATTTTATGATTGGTTGCTCTTATCCATATTTTAGAATGTATAAAGAATATAAAGACACTGATGAAAATAAAAAAATATTTGCATTTAATCAAATTATGATGTCTTTATTACACGGATATTTTTATTATGAAGCAAGTGAATGGAGATTAGGAACTAATAATACTTTAATAGAAAGTATTGTTGCTTTAAAGAAATTTAAAAGAAAAATTATTGAAGAATTAAAAGTTTCTGATGATGATATAGTTAATTATATTTATTCACTTCCAGAAAGATATAATAGAGTAAAAGTTCAATGTTTTATTGGAACTTGTCCGTTTGTAGAAATTCATAGTTTTAGAGATTTTATTTATAATTTATAATTAGAATTAGAAAGGAGATTATTATGTCAAATATATCAGAACAATACAGAAAAGCACTCTTAACGGACGAAACTGGAAAACTAATTTCACAAAAACTTGGTGGTGAAACTATAGAACAAAGCGGAGTTAATACTTCTGCTGAATTTAGAAAACCTTTAATGTCTGATGAAACTGGAAAAGAAATACTTGCTAAATTAGATGACATTGGCGGATTACCAGATGTTACTGAAGCTGACAATGGAAAGGTACTTGGTGTTATTGAAGGATTGTGGGATATTATGTCCGTTCCTCAATTTGATGAAATAGTTACAATTAGTAAGGTTGGAAATAATTATGTAACAGATAAAGATTGGGACACAATCGTTAAGCCAGCATTGGCATCGAATAAAAATGTTATATTCCAAATGGATGTTCAGTATGTTGGAACTATGTATTTGCGTCCCGTAGTTAGAATGAAAGATAATCAAAATGGTATACGTCTTATTGGATTTTTTCCAGCTGCATCATCGGATAGAATATATTCCATTTATACGTTATATTGTGAGTATAATGCAGTAATGCAAACTCTTGGTCAATATTATGGATATATCAATTTAACAGCTTCTCCAGAAGATTAAGAATAAACAAAAAATTAAAATAAATAAGGAAAAGGAGAAAAAATTATGTCAAATATTTCAGAAAAATATAGAAGACCACTAATGACAGACGAAACTGGAATTGCAATTGCAGAAAAATTAGATGGAGATACTGCTTCAGAATATAAGATTAATACTTCTGCTGAATACAGAAAACCACCTATGAGTGATGAAACTGCTCAATTAATCTTAGCAAAGATGAGTGGTGGAGCTTCTAATCTTTCAGACCTTGACGATGTTACTTTAACCAATCCAAGTGATGGACAAGTATTGCATTATGATGGTTCTGAGTGGATTAATGCAACTCCAGTTAATGAACTTCCAGCTGTAACTTCAAGTGATAATGGTAGTGTTCTTGGTGTTGTTGAAGGTGCTTGGGCAAAGATGAATGTTCCTCAATCTGTTATATTCTGCACTTTGACTAAATCTGGAACAAAATATAATTTAGACAAGGATTGGTCAACAGTTGTTAAACCCGCATTGGATGCAGGCGCAAGTCTTGTAGTGAAGTACAATTATGAAGGTTTGGGTAATGTATTTTTCAATCTTGAGTCTTATTCAAATGCTGGATTCAATGCGATTGCTTTTTCGGGAATGGCAATGTCTTCTGATAACTCATTACTTGTAATTAGGTTATCACATAGCGTGCCAGTGGAAGAAGCAGACTTCGTACTTAAGGGAATCACATTGACTGCTCCTTGGTAAATGAAAAAGGAATGAAGACAAAATGAACAACATCACAAAAGTTAGCGATATTGAAGCATCTTATGTGGATGTTTAAATATTTAAATAAATATAAAATAAAGGAGGATATTATGACAAAAACAGATATTATCCGTAAAATAACTTCAAGAAAATTTATTCTAGTTTTCTTATACTTTGTATTTAACATTTTATGTATGACTGGTGTTATTCCAGTTGATGTACAAGAGCAATGGAAAGGAATCTTAATTACTGGAGCTGGTATTATTGCTTATATCTTTGGTGAGGGGGTTGCTGATATTGCTGGTATTATTTCACAAAATAAACAAGAGATTGAAGAAGAGGAATACGAAGGATGAAAACTGGAATAGATGTCTCTAATTGGCAAAGAGGTTTTAATCTTAATTCCGCCATTAAAGAAGGATTTGAAGTTGTGATTCTTAAAGCTGGTGGTGCTGATTGTGGAAAGTATAAAGATAAATCTTTTGATACTTTTTATGCACAAGCAAAACAACTAAATATGCCAACTGGAGCATATTTCTTTGGTCAAGCATTCTCTGTTGCAGATGCTCAAGCTGAAGCTAATTATTTTATCAGTTTATTACAAGGTAAAGAGATTAAAAATGTCTTTTATGATGTTGAAGGAAAAATGTTGAACCAAGGAAAACAACACTTAACAGATATTATTAATGCTTTTATTACTACTGTTAATAAAGCTGGTTATAATTGTGGAATTTATACTTCAGAATCTCAATTCAACTCAAGATTTTATGATAGTCAATTATTAAATTATTTACACTGGGTAGCTAGATATTCTTCTAAAGCTCCTAAGTTAAATAGTGGACGTAATGTTGATATTTGGCAATATGGTGGTGGAACTAATTATATCAGAAATGCCAAAATAGCTGGAACGACAGTTGACCAAAATTATGTTTATTTTGATTTTGGTTTTGTTGAATCAGTTATTAATTCTAATATATTAAACAAGTCTGTTTCTGTATTGGCTCAAGAAGTATTAGAAGGCAAATATGGAAATGGTGAAACAAGAAAGATTAATCTTGGCACTAGATATGCTGAGGTTCAAGCTGAAGTTGATAGATTGCTTAAAGAGAAATCAAAGCAAACTACAACTAAAGAAAAGACCATTGACCAACTTGCTATTGAAGTATTAGCTGGTGTTTATGGTAATGGTATTGCTAGAAGAATTAAACTTGGAAGCTTATATTCTCAAGTTCAAAAAAGAGTTGATGAATTAGTTGCAGAAAGAAAAACCAAAGATAAAACTTATGTAGTTGTTAAAGGAGATACTTTAACTAAAATTGCAAAGAAGTTTAATACAACTGTTGATAGATTAGTTAAGGCTAATAATATTAAAAATAAAAATATAATTAATATTGGACAAGAACTAATCATTAGATGATAAAAAGGGGAAAGTTATTATGTTGATAGGACATACGACTTTCCCCATTTTTTATAAAAATTATAAAAATATGTACTAAAAAATGACTAGTTATAAAATATTTTCATATAAATATAAGTAGCCAATAATCTTATATTTATATATTTTATAATAGGTTTCTAGCCTAAGTGAGTGCTGATAATGAAAATTACTCTGCACTATGAACTACGATAGAAAGGAAAGGTAAAAACACACCTTCAGATGTTCTTTCAGTCTGTCGCTCTGTGAGTGTTATGTTAAGAAACATTACTAATGGCTTGTAATGAAAACAAATAAACACACGACCTTCTTTCCGTCATTGGCACGAAGGAAAATTCTCCGAAAGGAAGGTGTCAGAAATGACAAATTATTCATTTGTATTAGATAATAGTGGAAACAAATTATCTCCAACAAAAGAAGAAAAAGCTTGGTATATGATAAGAAAAGGAAAAGCAAAATTAATATCTAAATATCCTTTAGTTATTAAAATTAATAAAAATATACCAAAAGATGAAATATGTAAAGACGAAATAAGATGTGGTATAGATGATGGATTACATACTGGAATATCATTAGTACAAAAATGTAAAACAAAAAATAAAGTTGTTTTTAAAGGAGTAATAGAACAAAGAAAAGATGTAAAACGCCTTATGGATATTCGTAGGGGATATAGAAAATATCATAGAAGCAATAAAAGATATAGAAAAGAAAGATTTAATAATAGAAAATCATCAAGAAGAAAAAATAGAATAGCACCAAGTATATTACAAAAAAGACAAGCGACAATAAGAGTTATTAATAAATTAAATAAATGGATTAATATTAATAATTATTGGCTTGAAGATATTGCTATAAATATAAAAGCATTGTCGTATGATTATATTCAATATAAATGGAATAATAAAAATGAAGTTCGTTTAGATGAAAATATTCGTAAAGCTGTAATTTTTAGAGATGGATGTAAATGTAAAGAATGTGGGACAAAAAATGTTAAATTAGAAGTTCACCACATTAAACCAAAAAGATTGAATGGTTCTAATCTTTTAACAAATTTAATTACTCTTTGTAAAAGATGTCATCAAAAAACAAAAGGGAAAGAAGAACAGTATATGAGTTATTATTTTAATTTGATTGATTCTTCTGGTGATAATAAATATATTAATTGTACAAGTTATGTAATGATAGGAAAAAATTGGTTAAGAAAAGAATTATCAAAACTTGGTAAATTAAATATTACTAATGGTGGTGACACTGCAAATAAACGAATTGATTGGAATATAGAAAAAACACATTCTAATGATGCAATTTGTATTACAGATTTACAACCAGATACTACAAATATTAAAGAATGGATTATAAAACCAATTCGTAAAAAAAGCAAAGCAACAAATGATAATGTTTTAGGAATAAAACATAAAGATTTAGTAAAATACACATTTAAAAACGAAGAAACACATATAGGATATGTTGTTGCATTATTTCCAAAATTAAATGCATTAAGTTTTAAAAGTAATATAAAATATTGTAGAAAAGTTAATGCTAAAAAATGTAAATTACTTTGGAGATATTCAAAAATATATTGGTTGGATAATGTTGTATAAAATAAAGTACATAATAAAGGAGATAAAATTATGAAATTAAGAGATAAAAGATTTTTAACAAGTGACGAATTAACTTATGTAATTAATGGTGTTGAGAATGGAACTGATGAATTTTCTAAGGAAATTTTAAAGGTTGCATTAGTTGCTCAAATCGTTATTGAAGATGTTAATTGGGACGAATATGAAACTTGCAATGACATTTACGATGCAGTAATGGAAGAAGAATCTAAAGAAGATAGTTTTTGTTTAGCTATTAATATTGAAAACTATTATGAAATTGATGAAATTCTTAGAAGAGAACATAGTGTTGAGAAAACTGTTGAAAGATTCTTAGATGGATTAAATAAAAAGATTGACGAATATGCTAAAAGAATTGATGTTGGTCAATTGGAAGAACTTTTAAATGAATTAAAGAATTTAGAAGTTGAAAATGAAGAAGCTAAAGAGATTGTTGTTGAAGAATAATAGCAATTAAAAGGGGATGAGTTGAATGGCTAGTTTTCATGGAAAACAAGTATTTAAATATGAAGGGGAATTAGAAAAAGAACTTAGAAGAAAATTAGAAGAAGTTCAAAAAGCAACCCTTGAAAAAGTATATCAAGAACTTATAAGATATATAAAGAAAAATGTATATGGAGTTCCTCCAGAAGAAAGAGATAATCCATTTTATAAAAGAACAAGAACATTATTAGATATTTGGAAAATAAGTGATAATGTTTATTATCACGGTGGAGTATATGGTGGTGTTTATGGAGGTATTGAAGTTGATAATGATAAATTTGAAACTCATCAAAATGAAGCATTATGGCAACACGCAAGTCCAATATATCCAGATATAAGTGCCACTGATTATGTAAATATTGTTAATAATGGAGTTGAAATGGTTAACGATACAAAACATAGTGTTTTTGGAGAACAAGAAGCAAAACCATTTTGGGATGAATTTCTTGAATTAATGGATGATATGTATTCTGATTTATTCATTAAAACTGCAAAAAAAATGGGTCTTCAATTAGATGGAACTTATTATAATGACCCAAGAGAAAGAAGAGCTGGAAAAGTTGCTAGAGAAGGAAGAAGCTCTATTAGAAAGAATAGTTATACTTTAAATAATCCTTCTAGAAGTGTTGTTACTGGAGTAAGTAAAGGTGAATGGATTTAATTAAATAAAAGGAGAATTAATTATGATTGGAATAGGCTTAGATGCTTCCACTAGTTGCATCGGATGGTCTGTTTTTAATAATGATAAATTGGTTAATCACGGAATGATTAAAACAGAATCATCTATGGATAGTTGGAGAGATAGAATACAATTTTTTATTCCTAAATTACAAGAATTAATAAATAAATATCACCCATCTATCTTTATTGTCGAAGATGTTCCTCTTATAAATAAACAAATGATTACCCTTGTACAGTTGGGTGCTGTACAAGGGATGTTATTAAGTATTTGTGAACAAAATAATATTGAAATAAAATTTGTTCATGTCAATACTTGGAGAAAAGATATTGGAATATCTGATGGAGATAAAAACAGAGATAATAAGAAAATTAGGTCGATTGAAAAAGCAAATGAAATATTTAATTTAGAATTGCCTTGTGTATTTACTAAATTTGGCAATTATAATGCTCTTAAATCGGCAGACGATGAAGCAGATGCTATATTGGTATATGCATCTACTTTAGATAAATATAGAGTTAAAAGAGGGGTAGGAAGGAGGTAATTTTAAGTGGCTACTGAATATGGAGTAATAGTTAAAGCCAGACCAGATACAAATGGTTTTGATGAAGAATTAAATAAACAATTAAAAGGCAAAAAAAGAGAAATTGATATTAATGTTGCTGTTTCTGAAGAAGCTGTTAAAAAGTTAAATAATATTGATGAAAGATTTAATCAAATAAAACAAAAAGTTCAAACTGGATTTAAAGTTAAAATTGAAGAAGATGGAACTACTAAAGAATTAACTAGACAAATTGATAATTTAAAAGAAAAAATACAAAGCTTAGGAGAAACAGAAAGCACAAAATCATTAGAAGATAAGTTAAAATCTTTAATTACAAGGCTTAATGATTATAAAAATAATGGAGAAGAAGTATTTAAAGTAACACAAGAATTTAAAGATAAACTTGGTGAAACACAAACAGTTATTACTTATGTTACTGAATCTGGTAAAATTCTAAATTCAGAAGTTGTCAAATCTACTAAAAATATAGAAGAAGCTGGAAAAGCAACAGATAAATTAGTAGAAAAAGCAAAAAAAGAAAGAGAAGCTTTAGAACAAAAGAATCAAAAATTAAAAGAATCAAATATATTATATGAAGAATACACAAAAGTTCGTGATAAAAGTGGAAATATAATAGATACTACTGTAAAAGAAAATGAACTTGGTCAAAGAACAATAACTCAAACAATAGAAAAAGAAGATGAAAAAGGAAGAAAAATACAAGAAACCACTAATTATATAGAATTACAAGGTGGGGCTTGGATGCAAATTGGTAAAACTGCTACTAAAGTTATTGATGACCAAATTGCAAAAGAAAAACAAGAAGCAAATGCTATTGCTAAAAAAAATGAAGAACTTGCAAAAAGTAACATTTTATATCAAGAAACAAAAACATATAAAAATTCTAAAGGACAAAATGTTACTGATAATATAACAATGAATGAAGCTGGTCAAACATATAATACTCAAGTTATAGAATATTATGACAAGCTCGGAAGATTAATTCAACAAACAACAAAATATAAATTAAATGAAAATGACGAATGGGTAAGAGTAAGTAAAACTACAACAAAAATATTAGATGACCAAATTAAAAAAGAAGAACAATTGTCAGCTGCTAAAAAGAAAGAAGCTGATGAAGCAAAGGCAGCAGCAGATAAAGAAGCAGAAGCTCAAAAAAAAGCAACAGTTGAATTACAAAAAAGAATTACTGCTGTAAATACTTATAAAGGCAAAGAACGAGAAGTTTATGATTTAAGAGATAAAACAATTCATAAAATTCAAACAGAAGTAAAAGAAACAACAAATGCTAATAATGAATTAACAAAAGTTACTAAAACTACAGATAGATTTGTTGATTCTCAAGGTATGTTAAATACTAAAGTTACAGAATCAACTGAAAAGTTTAAAATTGTTGATGGACAACTTGAAAAAGTTGGAGACACATTAGAAAAAACAACCGTTAATGTAGAAAAATCAAAAACTGGTTTAAATCAACTTGGTCAAAGCTTTTCTGATATTATAGTTAAAGTTGCAAAATTTTATCTTGCTAGTTTACCAATTAGAGCAATACAAACAGCGATTACTTCTGCAATTAAATCAGTTAAAGATTTTGATAGTGCATTGACAGAATTTAAAAAGGTTTCTGATTTAAGTGGAGAATCTCTTACTAAATATACTGAAAAACTTGAACAATTAGGAAAATTAACAGCAAGAACAAGAACTGAAATGGTTGAAATGGCAACCGAATTTAAACGAAGTGGTTTTGATGATAATGATGCTGCTGTATTAGCACAAACAGCATCTTTATATCAAAATATTGCAGATGAAGAACTATCTGCTTCAGATGCTTCTGCTGTTTTGATTTCTCAGATGAAAGCATTTAGGTTTGAAGCAAATGAAGCTGTTCATGTTATTGATAGTATTAATGAAGTTGCAAATAGAAATGCTGTTTCTTCTGGTGATATTGGTAGAGGTTTGACTCAAGCTGGTGCTGCTTTATCTACTTATGGCAATACATTTGAAGAAACTATTGGTTTAATTACTGCTGGTACTGAAATCTTCCAAGGTCGTTCACAACAAGTTGCTAGAGGTTTAAATACTGTTGCTTCTCGTATTGCTAAAAATGAAAAAGCATTAAAAGAATATGGTGTTGAAATTTATGATTCAAATGGAGATTTAAAATCAACATATGATATACTAAAAGAATTGTCTCCAGAATGGGAAAAAATGACTAAAGCACAACAAGTTGCTTTAGGTACTACTCTTGCTGGAGTAAATCAATATAAAGTATTTTCTGCTGTAATGACAAACTTTAAGACTGCTATTAAGGCTACTAGTGATGCTCTTAATTCTGAGGGCTCTGCAATGAAAGAAAATGAAAAATACATGGAGTCTATTCAAGCAAGAGCACAAGCAGTCAAGAATGAACTTCAAGAAATGGTATTAAAAAGTGGTCTTGATAAATTAGTAAAAGGATTTCTTAGTTTAGCAAATGCAGTATTAAAAGCACAAAATGCAGTAGGCGGATTAAAACCATTGTTGATTGCTATAGGTGGAGCTTTAGTTTCTTTTAATATTGATAAGATAATAGTTAGTTTTCAAAAATTAAAAAGTTTATTAACTCTTGATATGTTTAAAAAAGTTCCAGTTGCATTTCAAGAAATAGGAAAAGCAATAAAATTTTTAGGGGACAATCAACATATTACTTCAATAGAAATAAAAGATGGAGAAATTGCTCTTGTTGCAGAAACAACTGCAACAGAAGGAGCTACTATAGCAACAGAATCTCTTAAAATATCTCTTTCTAGTTTACAATTAATAATAGGACTTGTTACTATAGCAATAACAGCAGCTGTAATGGCTATTAATAAATATAAATCAAGTCAAAAACAAGCTCTTGATGATGCTAAAGATGCATTAGAAACAAAGAAAGAAGAAATAAAGTCATTAAATGAAGCAATTAATAAAATAAAAAGTGAAAGTTTATCTAGAGATTCATTAAATGAAATAATTGATAAAAATATAAGTAAATATAAAGAAGAATTAGATGGAATTGAAAATGTAAATAAAGCAAGAGAAAGAACATTAGAGTTATTAGAAGCAGAAAAAAAGAATAAAGCACAAGAAATTGTTGCAGATTCTGGAAAAGCATTTAAAAAATATAATAAAAAATATTTAAGTGATGACTATGGTGGTTCTTCTGGAACTAATTGGGATGAAAAAGCTTCTGATTTTGTTAAAATGTATAAAAGTGAAACAGAAAAAGACCTTCAAGAAGCTTATGGTGAAGGAGTTGAAGGTGCTTTATCATATATGGAAGCTTTATTGAGTTCAGCTCCAAAAAAAGACGCTGTATCTCCAGAAAATGGTTCTTCTTATTATTATGCATTTGCAGATGAAATTTCTGCTTCTATTGCTGCAACAAATCAAGGTATGAATAGTGTTTCTGGTGTTTCTGGTGTATATACAGAAGCTGAATTAAAAAGCATGTATGACATATTAAAAGCAGAAGTTTCCGAAACAAAGACATATATAGATGATTTTAATAATTCTTTAAAAGAACTTGGATATACTTATGTAGATGTAAGTGGTAAAGGTAAAGAGTTTGAATTAGTGTCTATAGAAGATACCTTAACTACTGGAAGTGAACATTATGGACAAGGTGATGCTCAAAAAATATTTCAAGAAATTTCAAATGCTAGAGAAGAATACAAATTAACAGATGAAGAAGCATTAAAAGTAAAAGAAAATCTTAAAAATTATGGTTATGATGTACAAAGAACTATAAGAGAACTTCAATTAGGTACTGTTAAACAAGAAAATGAAGCAGAAGCAGAACTTGCGGCATTTACTGAAAAATTTCATTTAACAGATGAACAAATTCAACGAATAAGAGAAAAATGGGCTGATTACGATTATGATGTTGGTCTTACAATGTCTGAAATTGGAATAGACCCAGAAGTTCTTAGTTCTTGGGAAGAATATTGTGAAATATCAGAAAGAGCACAAGAATTATTAGAAGAACTTGGAATAAAAGAAAATGTTCTTCAAAAAAATATTGGAATGTCCTCAACTGAACTTATTAAACAAGCTGACGCTTGGAAGGTTTCTGGTGTTGCATTATATGATTATTTATCTAAATTAAATGAATTTGATGAATCAATGGACAATGTTCAATCAACGTATTCTACATTGTCTGGTGCAGTTGAAGAATATAATTCTAATAATGGATTTACGATTGATACAATGCAAACATTATTAAGAATGAATCCAGAATATTTGTCTTTACTTTATGAAGAAAACGGTGTTATGAAAATTAACACTGAAGCATTAAAAAATAAAGTATTAGCACAAGTTCAAGAAGCAAAGCAAGCTGTTTATAATATGGGTATTAAAAAACTTGATGCTATTATAAATGGTGAAAATAAGGAAGCTACAGAAGATTCTACTGAAGCAACAATAACATATACTGCTGTAATAGATGGAAATACTGTTTCTTTAAAAGGAAACACTCAAGCTGTATATGAAAACTTATTAGCAAAAACTCAAGAAAAGAAAGAATGGAAAGCTGCCGCACAAGAAGTAGCAGACCAAATCCAACAATCTTTAGATATTATTGATAAAACAGTAAATCTTACAACAAAAGATTTTTCTAAAGGAATGCAAAGTGCTTCTTCTTCAACAAAAGGAACTAATTCTGCACTTAAAGAACAAAATCAACTTCTTAAAGAACAAAAACAGCTTCTTGAAGAAAAGAAAAAACAATATGATA
>JAEIGA010010141.1_pt1 | contig 14277 bp, 17 predicted proteins | sample 9270691 | NCBI WGS metagenome assembly JAEIGA01 (sample SAMN17057246, study PRJNA624740) | gut metagenome | biome: biome; isolation source: fecal sample | host: Bos grunniens | place: China: Xizang | collected 2019 | reverse complement strand
CAATATGCTTTGCAGTTTGGAAAATTGCAATGAAATGTTGGCATAAAAATATCCCGGCCATTTCTGACCGGGATGAGTTGAGTAATGTGTCAAGCTATAACATGTGTGTTAATGCCGGCAGCGATCGTATCATATATACAATTCCAAATATTGACTGTATAGAAATCACCAGTATTAATATCATTTATGGAATTATTTTTGCATGCGCAGTTTGTAAACTGAACAGCCGGCCTTGTTGAAATAAGTGTACTGCCTGTCGTGTCACAGTAGATGCCATAGTCATTATCATGAGAATATATGTTCTGCACATTTATAACTGCTCCGTGTGTAGGTGATGCAACACCTCCTTTACCGCAATGATGCCATTCACCTCCATCAATCAAGCCGCAGCAGGCATCATGATGAGAAATGCCGTCATCCATGCAGTTATAAGCCCAGCAATTATAGAAATTGGTAGTACCTGTGTTGTGCATATTAAAGCCATCAATATGGTATGCTCCTGATCCTGCAGATGTTCCTCCGATATTATAAGCACCGCATCCGATGAAATCAGCATCAGTATCAGTTATGATATAACCGCCTCCGGCAGATTGTCCAACCGCAATATCATGAGCAATACAGTCAATGAATTTAAGTCCGCTGCAGTTATCAATCTTAAAGCCTGAATTTGTGAAGTTTTTAACCTCAACATTCTCAATGATACAATCAATGCAATTAGTCATTGTTATACCCGTTGCAGATGAGCCTGAGATTGTGATCTTCGGATTATCTTCATCACTTCCGGCAACATATGTATTATTTTTCATGTTGAGCATAATATGGACATTGTGATTATTTGTCATTGTAAATGCCGGATATGTACCCTCATCTACAATTATATTTTTATAGCCCATATCTACAGCATGCTGGATAGTTGCGAATGGCTGACCTGCATTGCCTGGATTACTGTCTGATCCTGCAGTGCTGACATAACAAGTATCAGCAGGATTTAATTTATAACAGATATTAATTGACATGTTATTTTTGATGTCAGTCCGATCAGATGATGAGATATCAGTATTATCTGTTTTACTAAACATGATAATATGATATTTATATCCATCATTATTTGCATAAAATCCTGCTGTTGTAAACCAACCTGTCGATATATCCGGGTTAGTAAAACTTGAGTTATCATCAAATCCCATTACTGCATATCTATATCCAACCGGAGGGGCTGACAGTTCAATGCCTGAGATCGTTGAATCAAATACTATCCAGCCGGTCCGGGCCCGATTTGATGAGGCAGCTGCATAGATAAGCGAATTAAAAGCAATATGATCAACAGTATCAATGTCCAATGCTTTTAATATGTTGGCTATCTCAGTTTTAGATACCATATTAGCCGGAATAACTGCAGCATTTTTTACTATCTTCACATAAAAATTGCTTATTTGCAGAGTTCTATATGAGGCTTTACATATTACAGCATCAGCAGGTACAGTTAATGATAATTCTGTTCCATCTGTAGGATAACCGGCAATAAATATACCAAAACGATCATAAAATGCTATACCTATATTAGTCTCGCTTCTCTGTGTTTTATATAAGATTATGTCACCGGGGATCACATTAAATGTGATATAACTAAAATTAACATTTGCACCGATCTCGCCATTTGTGGCATTGATATAGTACTCATCGACAGCATCAGATGTTGATATATAACGATTAATTAATTCTGATCCAACAACTGCAGCATCGGCAGCAGCTCCGGAAACAGTTAATGATGCATCAACAACAGGTGTTGTAGGCTGTGTGATGTTGTCATCCAGCCAATTCTCTGTAGTTTCAGATATTGTGGGCTGCATGATCGTCAGCAGAGAGCCATCTGTTGCCATGGCATTTAATTTATTATCAATTTCCTGCTGCACATCAAGATTATCAAAATAATCATGAACATAATTATACAGTGTCTGCCAGTCTGTGCTGACCTGTTCCCACTGTGCAGTGAGATCAGTTTTAAATGTGTCCCAGTCAGACACAAGCTCTTTAAACTGTTTCAGAAACCAGTCCAAATTGAGCTCATGGAAATCCGTATAAGGATATGTATTAAACATCTTTAACCTCCTATACTAAAATATAAATGTTATATGAGGCAGCTGAAAATGTTACTGTGCCTCCTGGCACTGTCAGAACATAATTGCCATTCGTGAGAGCTATATTAGTAACTCCCTCATATTCATTCTGTGTCAGTGCACCTTTTGATTTTACTAATACTCGCATGTGATACCTCCTAAAATACCGGAATGATAAACTCACTCAGGAATATGTCAGTAATATGCTCATACAGGTTCCATGATGCAACATCCAGCTCAGCCTGCAGCATCTGCTGTGATGTGGTTACACCTATGTTACCATAAGCACGGCCGGTCCGGACCTCGTTCCTGTCCCGGTCGCTGGTGTTCTCCATCTCAGTATTGCCTACAGTATTGCTGCCTGAGGTGAGTATGTTCTGTTTATCAGGTACAAGTGTATTGCTGTTGTAAGCAGATACATTGTCATTGCTGGTAGTGTCGACATCAGTAGAGCCAACATCTGTGCTCTTGCCTGTTGTGACAGTGCCCTCATCCTCAGATGTCACCCATTCCTCTCTGCGGTCATAGTTATATAATGGATCATATTCAACAGCAAGAGCTTTCTGCCATTTCTCAAATGTCCTGCTCCATTTTTGCCCCCATAAACTGATTGCAGATTTCATGAAACTGCTGTCAGGATATAATACCTCAAAGTCTCCGGATCTGAGCAGGATGTTATTGACCAGCAATGTTTTATCTATGCCTGCCGGAAGTGTCAGTGAATCAAACAAAGTGTTATCATGCTGATACAGCCCTATCAATGTCAGTTTCGCTGTTGACATTTTCACTGCCTCCTTTCTCCGGAGGATATCTTAATTCTACATCAAGAGTGATATCCGGATATAATTTCTTGATCCTGTCAATTGATGATTTTAAGGTTTCATACCAAACAATGCTCCTGCTGGTAGCATCAATAGTCCTGCTTTCAGCCTCTGAAGTGACCATGCGCTCTTTTTTCTCATAGGGTATGGTAGGAATACCTATTTCACAGTCAAAGTTATTAATGAGTGTCTGAAAGTCCTGCAGCTGATCATGCGTGAGGTAATTGTCCTTAGCATTAGGGATGTCAGGAGACTCCCAAAGAGGACCGGTATCTTTACGATCATTGATAAGTGTTTTGTCATAGAATACAGCAGGCTCACCCTTGTTTATCCTGTCAAACATCTTCTTGAGTGCCTCAGCTGCTGCCTTGCTCCTTGCCCCTATCATAAAGCTGAACTTGCTGTTTATCAGGCTCATGTTAATGGCATTATCCAGGCATGATAATTTTTCAGCATAATACCATATGATATCCCATATGCCCATATAGTCAGGAGTCAGCTTGAGTATCTCACATTCAGTGCCTATCTCCATGTCAAGATTAACAAGGGGATTGGCCACCAAAGCTCTGACAGGCTGATAATAGAAATTATAGCCTGACAGTGTGCAAGGCTGGAATGACATGCCAAATTCAGGAGAGTCAAAGATAGCAACATAACCAAACCGGAAGAGGCAGAACAGGAAAAAGTCTTTCACTGATCCTGTCCAGTCCTCCGGCAGGTCAAACTTGAGGACGGAGCAGGCCCTTTGGAAAAGAGCCCGCTCCCAAAATGCAAAAGTCTTATTATTGTAGGCTTTTACAGATGACGGATTATAGGTGCCTGCTGCAACATTTATCTGCTCATAATTGAGTGGTAAATAATACGGCATAACAGCCTCCTTTATTAGTCAGCCATGATAAAGATTACAGCGTTTTCACTTGGATCATCTATGATATTTTTCATAAACGTATTCCAGGTATTTCTGAAATGTTTCCTACTTTCCAAAACTGACGTATCAGAACGCTCAAGCTGGAATGATGTCATTAAAGCATCTTCATCAGTGATCATTCCGACAACATACTCAAGATTGATAGCAGATGCTGCCGGGATCTGAACGCCTGTTGCTGTGTCATAAACGGCCGGCTTGACGTTGATCTCTGATCTTGAGCTCTGTCCCTGCCAGTAGGTGACACCCTCATACTGTGTATCAATATCAAGATAGTTAGGCCTGAATATCTCAGGCAGCACAAGAGCCTCAGCCTCTGTGAACAGAGGGCTGTAGAGGTAAACTCTCTGCTTGCTGTAAGGTGTATGCCTCAGGATCGCATAGTCAACTCCATCAATTGTCTTTTTGAAGTTGATGTGCCTTGCAGCTGATCTCTCAGTCATGAACTGGCTGACTTTCTTGAATTCAGCAACAAAGAATGCAAGGAACTCCTTGAGATATGTGCTGCGGAGCTGTGCGGATGTGTACTGAGTGCCGAAACGAGTATTAAACTCGCTTGTCAGGTTGATGACCTGCCCCTCACTATCCTGTGCCTGATCATAGTAATAGCAGCTTGCAATCTTATTGAGAACTGCCATTCTGTTCCATGCCTCTTTCTGTGATTCGATGTCATTGCCATGCTCTGTCATGAATCCGGCAACAAAACGGGCAAACTCTTCAGGGCCCCTGAATGCAATCTGCACCTGATCATCATAAAGAGTGATGCAGTCCTGCCATACAGATGAGCCTGCAAAATTCATCTCAAGAGGCATGGCCGGATGCTGTTCCCACTGTGATTTGGTGCTCTGCGCTGTTCCTGAGCTAATGTTTTCTCCTGCTGTGAATCCTGGTGCAAGGTTAGTAAAAAGATCAGTATTGTGTGATCCATCAGGCAGTGCATACTGAGCGAAATATGAGATCTTTCTGAGTCTGTTTGAATAAATGCCGGTATCCAGTGCCTGAACAAGTTTAAACTTTGCGCTGTAAGGCCTTGCAGCAACAAGTGTCCTGCCCAGGACAATGTTGAGCGCATTCAGTACATTCTCCATACCTGTTGCAAGGACTGTCTCGCCTGCAGATACAAAAGATGAAATATCAGTGCTGGCAACTGCATCAATGCCTGTTGCTTCTCTTACGAGCTCATTCATTATTAAATGAGCATCCTGTGGTGTAATGGTACGAGCCATTATAGATTCCTCCTATCCATAAAATTCATTAACAAGTTTTAATAATCTATCACTGTTAGGCTCAGCCGGGGGCACCTGCTGGTTTATATTTTTCTTTTGTGCCTCTTTCAGCTGTTTCTTAAGATCATCAATCTGTTTCTGCATTTCAGGATCCTTTTCCGGGACAGGCTCCGGAACTCTCTCCGGCTCCGGCTCCTGATCAGGAACATCTGCAGCTGCAGGCTCGTCCGGCATGACATCCTCCGGAGCTGTTTCCGGGACAGGCTCCTGAGGCTCATCCTGTCCTGCCTCTGCTATCATCTTCTTAATCTCAGCTGCTTTAAAGCCAGCCTTAGACAGTGCAATTATATCAGTAAGTTTCATATTACCTCCTTGCCACCTGTAAAGGAGTGTGAGGGGACAATTGGCAGGTGGTCGGCCTCGCCCAACATCCATGCGGATCGTGTGACCGTGGGCGGATTTGTCCCCTCTTATTTATTCTATATCAAATATAACAGAGTGTCAAATTACTCATAGTAAAAGCCACTATTCAAATATGCATTGACTGCATCCTTATTTGGTGCAGCTCCTGGAATGTCAATTGAGGCTGCGTTACATCTGACAAATCCTGACAGTGTGTTGATTGTTTTCCATTCATATAACGGACGGCCATAAACAGCCTGGGGGATATCTTTTGAGCCATATGATCTGCAGCCTATTGTTATACTTGAGTATGTTTTAAGCTGTCCTATATTACCGGACCCACCACTTAAGATTGATACCTGAGGATTTACTGCATTGTCAGCAACTGAAACTATCGTTCCCACTACGGATGCAGCTGCTCCTACATAATTCTGTGATGCAACGGAGGCAACTGCAGCTGCTGTTCCGCTGACTGTTGATGTTATCTGATTAGCTGCATTATATGATGCTTTACCTATGGGGACATCAACTGCCATATTGCCACTAAACTCTGCAAATTTTTTGGAGTTTGTTGCTCCATTTCTTAATATATAGGTAACATTGCCACTCATAAGATCAAGATTAGCAGAGCATTTGATCGTCTCATTATTAAGAACGGCAGCACCCATAATAGATGCATCTAAATCGACAAGTCCGACTCCCGGAAAATATCCGACCCACTGTGAAAATTTATTATTGCACAGCCTAAAATCAGAATAAGGCAATGATGCTGTGGGCAATGATAAAGTTATACCCTCTCCGCTTGTACCGGCATATCTAAGATCAGTGCACTTATAAGTACTGTTTCCGACTGTGGTTGGCATTGTTGCCAGCAGAGGGCCTACATGCAATGCCCCTAATGCCCCATTGCCATCGCTGATTGTGCTGGCATTAACAGGCAGCCATTTCACTGTACCTAAATAGACATCAAGATCAAATGCCTGTGCTATCTTGCTGTCAATCCATGCCGTTATTGATGCAGCAGAATAAGATGCCGGATTAAAGATCGTGCCCCATGGCTCCAGTGACTCACTTGCATAAAAATTTATTCCATCCTGTGACATAACCTGGATCACATAACATCCGGAGCCATAAAAAGCTCCAACTGTGCTTGATGCTTCTGAATAATTCTCAAATGTCTGCAACGGTGTTATGGCATTGTCATTTATCTTAACATCATATGCACTTGCTGATCTCTCAATAAAAGCATTATACGATCCAATCAGGCTCTTCCATGTTGCCAGGACATCAATGCTGCACTGCAGCTCATAAATATTATTGTTGCCGAGGACAATATCATCGACAAAATAATATCCTCCATTAAAACCAACATAGTTTACATCCAGGTCAACCCCATTGATAAGGAATACCGGGTTTTCTGTGCTGCACCCATCCTTAAATACAACATCTGCTGTTGTGCCTCCGGTGGGCTGTTTTGTGCTGTTCCTGCGTTTAGAAAAATTTTTATATAATGTTATCTGCATAATTAAGGCTCCTCATATCCGGCAGTAACGATCATGGAATATCCGGTTTTCTCTCCTATGATCCCATCTACATGCAAGTCATGCTCATCCTGGTAAAACCTGACATTATAATCCATGCGCTCATCAAAATGCCCATCGCATGGCTGCTTATCAAATCCCAGCTTATAGCGCATGAGATACTGGTATGACAGCACAACATTACCGCTGTCACCTTTCTTAACCTCAGGTATCATGCTCATGTCTAATCCTCCTGACTCATCTATTGTTTTATTATATTTATCTTTAAGCCGGAAAATCCATTTCCAGCCTCCATTATAAAAGCTGCTGGTAGCCACCTCACGGCCGGAGCTGTCACCCTGTCTGCCGTCATAATCATTTCTTGCCCCTGTCAGCTGTCCCGGAGCAGTGTACATCTCTGTATGCCCTGAGGACACAAGGATATCTCCGGGAGTGTTATTTACTGTGTCATAATCATACTTATCACAGTACCGGAGCAGGAACCCCTCATTGTAGAGCCCGGATGCCCCCATAGGCTCAAAATATTCATAGCCAGTATCAATGCCTATCTGCAGCAGTGCCTGATGCAGGCAGAGGCTCATAAATGAGCCACAGTCAAGATCAGTGCCTCTCCACCATTGGTTCTCAGGATAGTCATTGGTATAGCCGTGTGAGTTATCTGCTGCAAATTTTAATGCAAACTGTATCATGTATTCTTTAACTGTCATAGCTGTCCCCCCATATTGCGGTATCTTCTGTGCCGGTCGTATTTCAACCGGCCCGGCAATGGGCCCGGGCCCGGTGTCACATCCGGAGGAATATAAATATAATAAAACTCAGCCGGATCATATGTAGGGAATGTCCTGACAGCTATTGAATTGTCACCATAACCAAAATAATTATTAGCATCTGCAAGCTCACCATTTCCTAAATACATAAGGGAGTGATGCAGGTTTTCGCTGGTGATGATAATAGCACCTGGTGTCAGGAGTGATGCGTTATAGGAATAACGCTGCCAATTATTAGCCAGCAGGAAATCATCAAATCCTGTGTCATTTATATGAGGCCAAAAATATCCAATGCCTCCATGACTGCTTGAGGGCCAGTCATTCCAGCCCATAGCAAGATAAATTGTATAACTGTTAAATGTAGCGCAGTCCCAGTGCGGAGGGCCTATGTTAGTCTGCCCCTGATCCCAGTCAACATATGTCTGAGTATTGTCAGCACATATGGCTCTCGCATGATATACAAGCGCATCCTGAAAAGCAGTCATATTTAGTCCTCTATCTTATCACTGAGCTGCTGGATGACAACACGCAGGTCATTAAGGGCCTGTGTCATTTCTTTCACTTCGCTCTTATGGTTTTCCTGCTGTTTCTGATTAACCCATATCATATAGACAGCAACAACAATAGGAAACCCTATTGAACCAATTGCATTGAAAATAGCATTAACATCCATGTTATACACCTCCTATCTTAATAATATAGTATAACGAAAAGAGCACCCTGTCAAACAGGATGCCCTCTTCGAGGAAATGATAAAGGGAATATAGTTACAGCTCGACAAATTCGACAGCATAGCCTGTCCTGTGATGTGTCTTGCTGGTGAACTCTGTATACTTGAATCCGCATTTAGCAGCTTTGATGTCTGCGACAGACTCATCATCTGACATGATGGCTTTTACGATGTCAACATAGCGCTCCGGGATATTGACAAAGCAGTCACCCATGATCAGGACAGCACCCTCTCCATAGCCGGTGTCCTTAGTGATGAACATGCCGAACAACGGATAAACTGTATCCGGCTTGAGAGTGCTGAGCTTAACATACTTAAAGCCCTCTGTCTCGATGCCCCAATTGATTGACTTGTTACGATTAAATTTACTGATACCCATTATTCTTGACCTCCTTTTTCTTTTGTCTTTTTGTTGTGGTATCTGTTGATATGTCAGCTGTCATTATCCTCCTGAAATCAGGATCACATCTGCCATTGTATTCACAGTCCCGGCAGCTGCGATGCACCCTTTGACGGAGCATGCAGACAGATAACTGCGTTTTTGTCACGAATCTCATTTTATCACCTGATCATATTCTGTCTCTAATACTGATTTATGGATGACTCTGTATTTTCCTAATGATCTACAGTCCTCAACATATCGCTCAGCAGCTTCCTTGATCATAAATGATGCAGCTACATATGACCGGTAAGGAGCATCAGCCACGACCAGCCAGTCCATCGGATGCACATGTACCTCTCTTATATCATTCTTCACAAGTTTTTTGCCATATTCATAGATATGCTCTTTTGAGATATCGCTGTTCATGTACAGAACTTCAAGATCCTGAAAGACCTTAAAGTTATGATGATTATCCTTGCACCCTGTGCCCTCAACAAATTCACTATATAACATTTTCTTACCACCTTTCAAATTTTTACTCCGGGACTCCTCCCAGGAATAAATATATCACACTTTCAATAACATGTGGTGTACTTTATTTATACAATCCTGAAATACTTCTTATAATTAACGATCAGATCATACATGGAATATTTCTGACAGGTCAGCTTGCCATCTATGAATGCATCCCGGATATCCAGCACCTGATCATAATAGAACCTGTTCTGATCGGACTCTTTAGCCAGGTCATACATCTCTCCATTGTGCTGGGCCTTGCAGATGTAAAAGTCACCATCCTTATTATATATGTAATAATTCTTGCGCTTATAAGTGTAACCGCATACCGGCAGATAGTTTTTAAGCCTGCTGTGTCCGATGCCTGAAAAGTCATTGTTTGCGAACTCACCTCCAAATGCTTTAGCTGCCCATGCAGTGCCCCTCATGGCATTCATTATGCCGGAGCTCTCATCCTCTGCAAGAGGTATCTCCTGCTCTGTGATATGATGGATCATTATGCCTCTGTCCTCAATATACAGATGCGTCTGCCCGGAGTTATTGAGCTCTACCATGCTGTCAACTATCTCCAATTCATTTGTGATAGGTGTGCTTATGTTTTCACTGTTGGCGAACAGGATCAATTTGAGATCCTCCCGGCCTCTCTTGAGCCTGTCCCTCCGGATGGTCATGTAAAGGTCAAGCAGCATTTCTCCCTCTGCATGCTTTACAACTTCCCCGGCCTGAGGGATAAACTCATCCAGGAGCATCCAGTCACAGATGCTTAAGTCCATGCCTTTAACTGTTTTCATGGCATTTAAGGCTATGCAGTATGAAAATGGCGCTCCTGTCAGATTGCCATTATCATCATACTTGTCATAAAAACCTCCGATGCCCTTAGAGATCAATTGAGGCTTTATGGCATAATGTCCATCCCGGTTGATCGGCACATAAGGGCTCATGTCAATGCCCTTTTTGTCTGAGCATATTATACTGACATCATCAATAGTTCTTTTCATATAGGCCAGGCAGATGTTGTTTTCGTACGCATACCGGAGGGCTGAGTAAGTTTTTCCCGGCCCTCTCCGGCTATAAACAACATAACACCATGCATCCGGATATCTTACAATGTCATCAGGGAAAAAATAATACTTATCACTTTTCCAGCTTGTCATATCCGGCTTAAGTCCAACAGCACATTTAAACATTATTACTCCCCCTCTCATACGGCTTCGGCAGAGGCATCCAAGCAAGAGGTTCCTCGTCTTTGTCAACTGTAAAATCATCTGTACACCAATAAAATCCATCGTACCATGCTATGTACGGACTATCTTTGAACAGATAAACAAATACACTCTCATCTCGTTTGGGCAACCTCTCCTCGCAAGGTATAAACTGAGTCTGCTTTAGTGCTTCAATTGCCATATCGATTGCTTCTCTGTATCCGCCTGTATATCCGTGAGGTAAGCCATCCCATCCACATTGTGACAGTATCTTGATTGCTTCTTCGTTAGTCATTCTGTTCTCCTCTCCAGTAATCTGATCATGTCCTCTTTTTGCTTTATCATATCCCTGCTGGTAAAGCACATCATCTGACTGCTCGACTGCAGCATATATGATGTCAATGGCAGCAGCTGCGGTTATGTTTGTGCCGGCAAATTTCCATCTTGCATCATCTATGTACCATAATATGTCATCTTTCGTAAATTTCATTAGTCCATTTTCCTCCAGCTTATTTCAATGTTGTTCTGCTTGCAGCTCTCAATGTATTCCTGCCTCCATCTGTAATTCTGCCATAGCAGCAGGATCAGTACCAGCAGGCAGATAATAACACAGATAATGTTTCTTGGTTTCTTAAATAAATGCAGCATCTTTTTTATCCTCCTCATAAACTTGCACTGATAATTCCTCAGTAAATATTTTTTCCCAGTCTATGACTGAAATATCATCTAATAGATAATCACATTGCGTCAGGTCAACACTGTCGCCTGTCTCATTGCCTTTATCATCTGTGTAAATATCATCGACATAAATATAAGTATGTGTCAGCTTGCCTGTCACAGCTCCTGAGAATATCAAACCCTTTTTGAAATTATTGATATCATCGTTCAGGCATTGGACTCCTATCTTAGGAACTCCGGCAACAGTGATCTTTAATTTTTCGTCTGTGTTCCGGCAGGCATATCTCTTAGCGCCTAATGTCTTAAACTCTGTATAGACTCCATCCAGCTCCGCAACTCCTAACCAATACTCCCGGTCATTATGCATGACTGGCCCATAGCCGGATGCCGTCAGGAGAGCCTTACATCTGTTATTATAAGCTGTGAGCTTTTCCTGATCCCATTCTGTACCATAGCAGCTGTCTGTATCTGAGTACAGCCATGTGCCTGAAATGCAGTCACCCAGGTCAAAAAGGTTATGCATGGCATAAGCTGTACACCATACTCCCCACTGATAACAGAGAATGTTGTTATGGCTTTTGAGATATTTTTCGTATTTCTCCTCCGGATCCTCGGCAGCTGCGAAATATTCGCCTGTCTCAAAGTCCTCCATAAGATCATCCCGGATGCTCTTTTGAACTGTCATGCCATAAACAGAATTTAACTTAGCTTTTGCCAGCGCATATAAAACAGGATCCCCTCCTTTTAACTGTGTCTTTTCCTTAAATAATGTAAAGACATAGTCTCTTAAATACTTAGGCAGATAGTCTTTTGCAGCTGCATGAACCTGAGTGCAGATAGCTCCGTCATAGTCGTACTGCCGGCAGATGATGTCAAGATCAAGCTCTGTGAGATATATCTCGACATACTCTGCACACAGTATCCTGCCGTTGTCTGTGACAGAATTGATATGCTTGACACATTTAGATAATTGCAGTGCCGGCATGGGTATCAGGTCATCCTTGAGCCTCGGCCTGATCAGGATCAGCTTGAACATGAAAGCATATGTGTCCATGAGTTTAAGTATATCCTCAGGCTTTTTATCTGCCAGCCTGGTAAACTTCTCCGATGGATATTTATGTGCCAGCAGGCAATACGGATAAGAAGATGCAAAGTCATGACATATGGCATGATTAACCCAGCCTATCTCATGCCTGTTTGCGTGTGTATATCCTCCATGATAGACGAGCTCTGCCATCAAATATTCATCATAATCCAGTGCCTGGCGCTTAAAAACTTCCTTTGCTCTTTCAGGCTTGCCGGCTTTCCTGACTCCCTCACGAGGGATGCCTGTCGCAGTATATGGCGCCGTTGCTACATTCTTATTTAATGCTGTCATCATGGCATCCAGGCACTCAACTCCGGCAAGAGTATCATGCTCGATATACTCTAATTCATTATCAGAAAACTCTTCTGCCTGTGTCCTTACCTTATTATAATCCCACTTGCCGACTGCTTTCTGATGCTCTACATTATAGTCTGATGCCCACTTATCAAGAGAGCGCTGAGCCAGTATGAGGCTGTCTTTAATGATCAAGCCATTCTCCCATGTGAGGCACACAGGATAATGAGGCTTGGTATTGAGCTCCCTGATGGGATAGCCAAACTTGTTAAAAAGGAATTTTCTCAGGAAAACATAATCATATGCTAAATTATGGAAATAACATACAGTCTGATCTCCATCCATATTTAGCATGATGTAGTGCAATGTATCTACAAAGTCAGACGGCTTTCTCCCCCAGAGTGTGACTATGTTCAAATGAAATGCCCGGATAGATATAGTCCATGCAACAACATGATTATCTATGCTGCCATTGTCCTTTTTGCTTGTCTCTGTGTCACACATGATATAACAGTCATTGACTCGCAGTCTGTCCTTGCCCCTCCGGGAGAGCAGCCATGTGATTTTATTTAATTCTCCGAAATTGTAATCATCCCAATAGATCATATTATAAGGATGATTTTCATACCATCTCTGACGGATGGCATATAACTCCTTGTATGTCACTGCCGACCACCTGTAAAATATTTAACTCGTTAATTTGCTGAATGTGTAGCCCTGCTCCAGTAAGGTCCTTGCAATCTCATCAACCACTGCATCATTAGCTATCTTGATATCACCCTCAATAGCTTTCCTGATCGTCTCCGGATCGTCTCCGATCCTGCGCAATGCACCCAGCGCCCTGACGATTGATTTACTGGCTTTATATTCATTTTCAATCTTTTCAGCCATTGAGCTTGAATAATAATTAGCCATTTCCTGCCATGTAAGATCAGTGCCATACCTCTTATTAATAGTATCAGCTCTTTGCTTGTACACCTTAGTTATACCCTGTTTGGTACTGGTAGGTGATTCCAGGAACCGCTTCACAGCGTTTATCTTCGCTCTTAAATTCTGCTGGTTAACAGCACCGGACTTTGTTTTAGCAGGCACTCTGTTAAATCTTGTTGCATCAGGATCTCCGGTAAGAGCCCTGATATCATACATAGCAGCCTCATAAGCATAACTGAGTATATTCTTATAATTCTTATCACCGGCATATCTTTCAAGCCTTACAAGCCTCTGATCAGCCTGTTTAGCAAGGGCCTTAAAATATGCCAGGTCACTCTCTCCGGCCCTTTGGGCTCTGACTGACATGTCATACCTTGCAGCTGTCTCTTTACGTTTATCATTAGTGCTCATAATATATACCTCCTCAGAAAAGATTATAACAGACTATCGGCATTTGTGATGTACTAAATAAATACAATCCCAACTGCATACGAACTGCATACGAACTGCATACGAACTGCATAATATACATTGCATATCTGATACGATCGCTGCCGGCATTAACACACATGTTATAGCTTGACACATTACTCAACTCATCCCGGTCAGAAATGGCCGGGATATTTTTATGCCAACATTTCATTGCAATTTTCCAAACT
>JAEIGA010010140.1_pt1 | contig 14277 bp, 8 predicted proteins | sample 9270691 | NCBI WGS metagenome assembly JAEIGA01 (sample SAMN17057246, study PRJNA624740) | gut metagenome | biome: biome; isolation source: fecal sample | host: Bos grunniens | place: China: Xizang | collected 2019 | reverse complement strand
GATAATTATTCTTAACAATCATCAACATATCGCCACTCTCAATCTCCTCCTCGGCCGAGAGGTTATAGCGACGCACACCCTCGTTATAGCGGTTAGCACGCTTATTCGAGCGCGTAATAATTATCGTCTCGTCACGGCCATAACGGTCGTAGCAATCCTGCAACGTTTCGAGCAACTCACCACCCTCAACGCTCTTAAAATCGGCAAACGACATATCGAATTTCGGAATCTCAAAGATGCGATTTTCGAGCATACAGCGAAGCATCGTAGCATTGAAAAGGATACCCGAATCTTGCGACTGGCGCACCACCTCATCCATCGTACCATACTCCACCTCGCCATACTGAAATAACGACACAGGATCGAGCGCCGGGCTATAATCATCACCCACAGGAGGCAACTGCGCATCATCGCCCACCAACATCAACCTACACCCCTTACCGCTACGCACATACTGCACAAGGTCGTCCAACAAATTTCCCGAGCCGAACGTAGCATCGTCACTCGAACCGCTCGCAAGCATCGAGGCCTCATCTACGATGAATATCGTATTTTTCTCCTTATTATAGTCCAACGAGAACTTCGAGACGTAATCGGTCAACGTGCGCTCACGATAGATGCGTTTATGGATGGTAAAGGCATCAGCGCCCGAGTAGTGCGACAGCACCTTGGCAGCACGTCCCGTCGGGGCAAGAAGTACTGTCTTGATTCCCAACTCCTTAAGCGCTGCAACAAAGGCTGCAATTATCGAAGTTTTTCCCGTTCCCGCATATCCATTCATCAGAAAAATACGCGTATAATCCTCGTCAGCCAACCACGCCGAGAGCTGTTCGATTATTTTTTTTTGGTTAAAAGTTGCTTCGAACGATAATTTTGCGTAAATTTGTTGCGATATATGTGAACTAAGCATAGGGCACTATATTTTGTTATTTCATAAACGACGATACAAACTTAATAATAAATAACTAAAATGAAAAGATCAGCTATTACTTTATTACTGTTAGCTGCAGTTGTAGGTCTTATCTACTGGATTTGGTCAATGCTTTCAGTGCCCATCAAATTTGAGCAGCATTTCAGCAGCCGCGAGCAGGCTGTAATCGAGAAGGAGGGTTACATCATCAAGCTCGTACAGGGTTACCGTGATGCAAGCGCCGACAAGAAGTTCACTACCGATTGGGACGCTCTTATCGACTTCGCTCTCAACGGCACTATGGAGTACCGCAGCCAGATTTACGATGAGAACAACCTCAAGAACGCAGAGATTCTTGCAGAGTTGCGTAAGGATAAGAACTGGAAGAACGAGCGTATCCTTCGTGTTGCTGCACGTGATACTCTCTTCGATGATGAGTTGGGCGTATGCCGCCTTTCAGAGCAGGAGATTAGCGAGTTGCGCTACATCCCATTTACTCACAACACTGAGGAGTTCCAGCTTGACACAGCAACTTACGAGGTTGGTACATACCGCACTCACCTCATCCGTTGCCACGCTCCATACGTGAAGTTCATCGACACTGACACTTACAACCAGTGGTTCTGGAACGAGCTTAACGACCGCTTCAACTACTTCATCAACCACGCCGAGGCTAACGAGGATATCAAGAAGATGAAGGCTGATGGTCTTAAGGCTACTGTTACACGCCAGACTAAGTTCACTATCGGTGAGGCACACCCAATCCCAATGGATATTGAGTTCTTCGGTGTTACATTTGGTAGCCTTGAGGAGCCTACTAACGAGGCTGGTAACTGGGGTGGTTCAAGCAAATAATTATGAGCTTAACATCAACGTCTAAGGTGTCCATCCGATTAAAGTCGGGTGGACACTCTTTTTCAGAGAGGGAGCGCGAGATGCTTCGTGGCGCTACGGCGGGCGTGGAGGTTTGTGTTATAACGACCAAAACCACACTTATTCCCCAGGAGCACTACGACAGCAATCTTAAGAGCGACTACCTTACATCTATGGGCCTTACACCATCCGCAACAGAGATTACAGTAGAGAGTAACCCCCAGGGCGGTATGATTGCGGTAATGGCCATAGAGCGAGAGATTATCGAGAGCCTTAAGGATATCACAAGCGACGTTAGCTTCACCTCACCACTTCTTGACGAGGCGATAGAGCAGGGTACAATCATCGAGCTATCGGACAACGTGGCCTTCATACGCGTATATCACAATGGACTACGCTTTGCCGAAGCCGTAGCCATAGATAGCGATGCCGATTTAAGCTATATTGTCGAGCGCCTCAACGATAGCTATGGTATATATAATATGTACGCGCGCGCGAAAGGTGATGTGGAGCGCGTATGCCGCATCTGCAAAGGATGTTTCAAGGACCTAACAAAGTAATAAAACTATGCGTATCATAAGCGGAAAATATAAGGGACGTACGATTAACCCACCTCGTAACCTCCGAGCACGCCCCACAACCGACTTTGCAAAGGAGAACCTCTTCAACGTTCTCACGAATCTCGTGGACTTCGAGGAGCTTGATGTTTTGGACTGCTTCTCGGGTACAGGCTCGATAAGTTATGAGTTTGCATCACGCGAAGCACGTAGTGTGACCTCGGTGGAGATTAATAGCGTACACCACAACTTCATCCGCCAGACCGCACGCGACCTAAAGTTCGAGAATTTCTATGCCGTAAAGGCCAACGTGTTCCTCTATCTTAAGAGTTGTACCAAACAATTTGACCTAATTTTCTCGGATGCACCCTACGATTTGGAGGGAAGCGAGGAGGTTATCAAACTTGTTTTGGAACGTAACTTGCTAAAAGATGATGGAATTCTTATCTTTGAGCACTCAAAAGACCAAAATTTTTCGGAGCATCCAAACCTCTGGCAAACAAGAAGTTACGGCAGTGTTCAATTTTCGTTCTTTAAAAAAGCGTAATTTTATTTGAAAAAAGTTACGAAAAAATTTGCAGATTAAAAAAAATGTAGTACCTTTGCATCGCAATCAAGAAATAAACCACTTGAGAGCAAGGTTCTAAAAATCTTGGTGCGTTAGTTCAGCTGGTTAGAATACGTGCCTGTCACGCACGGGGTCAGGGGTTCGAGTCCCCTACGCACCGCCAAGAAGGAAGATCGAAAGGTCTTCCTTTTTTTTGTTATATTCCGAATAATAGCTGCTTGTCTAAGCTGGAGAGCAATAAGCTATCTTATATCAACGTGGGGCGCGGAGGCTGGCTCACTCTTATAAGAACGTACCACAAGCCACACACCCACAAATATCAGAAGAGCATAGAGGAGAGTATCCCAATGCAGCACATCAATACCCATAGCAACCGAGAGCGCTATCGCCACAATAGGCTGGATATAAGCATAGATACTCGAGAGCGTGGGTGGCAGATGGCGCAGAGAGTAGTTTTGTAGAAGATTTGGTAGATATGTTGGCACCACAAGCACAAAGAGCGCCGCGAGAAGGATATGTGGAGTCATCGCCGCGATATCAACCTCGAGGACATCATCTACGCCTATCGGCAACATCACAAAGAGCGACGTGCAGTAAACCCATCGCATAACCGTCGTAACACGATACTTGCGTAACGTAGCCTTAAAACAGACCATATATACGGCCGAGATGCACGCCGAGAGGAAGATAAGGATGTTGCCTACCATTCCCGACTTGGCGTGAGCCTCACCATTGCTGGAGAGTATAACCGCCATAGCACCCGCCATACCGAGCAGTAAGCCCAATATCTTGACCTTCGTGATACGCTCCCACCCTACTATGGCAGAAAGAAGCAACACTAATAGAGGAGCTGTGGTGCTTACTATCGAGCCATCAATGGGCGAGGTCTCTGCAAGGCCAAACATCATACATAACTTACGCCCCACGCCGATAAGCAGCGCCGCAGCAATGATTTTCAACCTATCTTGAGGCTCGACACGCTCCGGCTTCTCCCATAGCAGTGGCAACAGCGAGAGCAGTGCCGCAACAACAATCGAGGCAGTCACCATCGCCATAGGCGAGATATAGGTTCCAAGCACCAAAGCATAGAACGGAAAGTCGCACGCCCAGATAATATTACAACAAAGTAGCGCAAGGTGTGCAGATATGTTTTTAGGCTGTGACATCGCTAAAATCTTAACATCGTTATCAACCTCGCATTTGCAAGAAACATACCTTCGCAACAAACCTACCAAAGAAATAACGTAGGTTTCGATGCAACTCTTGATACTCTTGAAGTTTATGCCTATATTTGTATAAAATTCAAACCACGAAACTTCCTATATGCGACATCTAAAGAGCTTTATACTCAGTTTTATCTTCGTCCTACTCACCGCTCCGATGTATGGCAACGAGCCTACGCCAAACGACCAACTCACGCTATGGTATGACCAACCAGCAGAGCGCTGGGTAGAGTGTCTGCCACTTGGTAATGGACGTCTTGGCGCTATGCCCTCGGGAGGCGTTACGGAGGAGTACATCGGACTTAACGAGGGTACGATGTGGAGCGGCGGCGTGCAACTCACCGATAATCCAGAGGCTCTGGAGTGGTTGCCACGCATCCGTGAAGCACTCCTCGAGGGAGATAACCGCCACGCCGAGGAGCTTATGTATCGCCACTTCACCTGCTCGGGTGGAGGCTCCGCATCACCCGAATATGGATGCTATCAGGTGCTTGCACACCTATGGCTCGAGAGCGACATTGCCGCCGATGCCACGATTACGGATTATCGCCGCGAGTTACGCCTCCGTGATGCTATTGCCACCACTACGTTCAGGGCTAATGGCGTGGAGCATAGCCGTGAATATTTCACCTCGTTTGGCCAGAATATCTTTGCTATGCGCCTAAAGGCCTCCTCGCCCACGAACTACCGATTAACGCTCACAAGGCCAAGTAACGGAGCCGTTGAAACAAAAGATAATGGTCTCGAAATCAGCGGTATACTACCAAGTGGCAGCGATAATGAAGGCGTGAACTACTATGCTAATTTGGAGTTAATTAAGAGCGATGGCTCACACTCATTTGATGGCGACACGCTCGTTATTAGTGGCGCTACGGAGGCCGTGCTATACCTCTCCGCCGAGACCAACTACAACAAAGAGTGGAGGCTCGAAAATATATCTGCAACCTCATACAAGAGCCTTGATTACGAGGCTGAGCGAGGCGCCCACATCGAGGAGTTTCGCCGTATGTTTGACCGCGTGGAGATAGACCTCGGTGCGCAGTGTCTTGATATCCCTACTGACCGTCGTCTGGAGGAGTATGCCACATCTGGAGGCGACACATCGCTTGCTGCATTATACGCCCAATATGGCCGCTATCTACTTATCTCATCGGCATATAAGGCTGCGCTACCCCCAAACCTTCAGGGTATCTGGGCAGGTGGAACGTGGACTCCGTGGAATGGCGATATGCACCTAAATATCAACCAACAGATGAACCACTGGCCGTTGGAGGTGGGAAACTTAGGGGAACTCATCGAGCCTCTAACACGCTATGTCGAAGGACTTGCAAAATCGGGAGAGCATACTGCCCGCCACTTCTACGATGCCGATGGATGGTGCGCACATATCCTTGCAAATGCCTGGGGCTTCACCTCTCCATCCGAAGACCCTTCGTGGGGAGCAACCAATACCTGTGGTGCGTGGATATCGCTACATCTTTGGGAGCATTACCTCTATACGGGCGATAAGGAGTACCTCGAACGCGTCTACCCTATTATGCGTGGCGCGGCGCAGTTCCTACGCTCGATTCTTATCGAAGATACCAAGAGCGGCTACCTTGTCACAGCACCTACAACCTCACCCGAAAATGGCTTCTACCTCAACGATGAGGATGCCAAGCGTGGCGCGGTGACGCATATATGTATGGGGTCGACGATGGATAACCAAATCACACGCGAGATATTCACAGCCGTAATATCGGCAGCCAAGATACTAAAGCGCGACAAGGCTATTATCAAGGATTTTGAGTATGCTCTATCGCGTATCTCCCCTACGCGCATATCTTCGGATGGTCGTATTATGGAGTGGATGGAGGAGTACCGCGAGGCAGAGCCTGAGCATCGTCACGTGTCGCACCTCTTTGGCCTCTACCCCGCCGCGCAGATATCGCGTTCTACACCCGAACTTATGGCGGCAGCACGCCAAACTCTTGAGGTACGAGGAGATGCGGGTACGGGATGGTCCCGTGCGTGGAAGATATGTTTCTGGGCTCGTCTTGGCGATGGCGACCGCGCCGAACAACTACTACGCTCACTCCTCGAGCCAGCACTCACAGAGGCAGGAGAACGTGGTGGCACATACCCAAACCTCTTCTGCGCCCACCCACCATTCCAGATAGACGGCAACTTTGGCGGTGCAGCGGGTGTTATGGAGATGCTCCTCCAGAGTCACGACAATGTCGTAGACCTCCTCCCCGCACTCCCCACAGCGTGGCATACAGGCTCGTTTAAGGGGCTCGTGGCACGAGGTGGTGTGACGGTAGATTGCAAGTGGCGCGATGGTCAAGTAACCGAAGTAGAACTCCTCGCAGACCACAATTGCGATGTCACCCTCCGCCTTCCCGACGGCACACTTCACACCCTCCGCTGCAAAGCCGGAAAAGAGACAATAAAAAGGTTTTAAGTCATTAAAAAACGGAGATTTATTGCTTCACACTAATATTTTACTTACCTTTGTATAATATCTAAAACTATACTAACTATGGGACTACTTAGCAGACTTTTTGGTTGTAAGAAAACCGCAGAGAAATCGGAGAGTGCTTATACAGCACCTAGCACAAAGAGCGTGGAGGAGACATCGGAGTACACTATTGACGAGGTGACAGGACGTAGAAGATATAAAGTGGAGTTGAAGGGCGAGCATAGCGTCACATCTTCTATAGGCCTTAACGATGAGCAGATTATGGCATACTTCCGCGATGTTCTTGTTACGGTGTTTCCAGAGTATACAATCAAGGAGAATGTCGAGGTTACAGAGCTTGTAGGCGATGCCAACGACTCATTCCAGCTCTATAAGTCACGTCCTTATCAGGTATATAAAGCCGAGTGGGGACAGCCTTACTCATTTGTAATATATAAGGGCGAGACACTTAAGGCGGTTGTTATGTTGGGCGACAAGCGCAGCCACCACGAGCGCGTTAAGTTCCTCATCTCTAGAGTGTATGCAAAGAAAATAGATGTCCCATATTTGGGTTTCTACACACATTTCGACAACAACATCGACTACATCGTTGCACGTATCAATAAGTGCCTTAACGAGTAGGCTAAACGACATAAAAGATTTGGGAGAGGAGAATGCAACTTTGTTGCGCCTGTGAGGGATGCAGCATAGTTCTTAAACAGGTCTTGCAGGCGACCGAGCTATGTACCATCTGCTAATCGGCGAATGTCGCCGATTCAAAATCGGTTCTCTTCTCCCTTTTTATCTATATGAGTAGCATTATTGAGCAAATAGCCTCACAACAAGTTTGGGAGGAGTATCTCGCACGCAGCCTCACAAAAGGTCGCTTCTACTGGGATGAGTTCGAGGCGATGGATGAGTTTGTCGAGCGAGAGGAGTATATTTCAATAGTGCGACATATTAGCGAAGGTGGCAAGTTTAGTATTCCACAAAAAAGGGCGATAAACAAAAGCGGAAGCAACAAGAAGCGCATTGTTTATACCTATCGCAACGACGAGATGTCGGTGCTAAAGGTTATCGCTCATCTTCTCTATAAATATGACGACTGCTTTGCACCTAACTGTTACGCCTTCCGTCGAGGAATTCGCGTTACGGATGCTATGCGAAGGGTATTCCGTGCAGTGCAGAATAGGAATCTATGGGCCTATAAACTCGATATTCAAAACTACTTTAACTCAATATCGATACCCATTCTATTGCCACAACTAAAGCAGATCTTTGCAGACGACATAGCACTCTACAATCTCTTCGAGGCGATACTCTCGGATAATCGTGCGGAGTATAATGGCGAGATTATCGAGGAGCAGCACGGAGCAATGGCGGGAATACCTATAGCATCGTTTCTGGCAAACGTATACCTCAACGAGGTAGACCACTACTTTTCGGAACACGGCATCATCTACGCACGATACTCCGATGATATAATCATTTTCGCCGAGGACTACGACACGCTAATGCAACATAAAGGGGTTATTCTTAACTTCTTAAAGGAGTATAGACTTAATGTCAACCCTTCGAAGGAGAGAATCTACACACCCGACGAGCCATACGAGTTTTTGGGATTCAAGTGTCACGGCAAGAGCATTGACATATCAAAGGTGGGTATCGAGAAGATGAAGGGCAAGATACGTCGCAAAACACGCTCGATACTCCGCTGGAAACAGCGCAAGGGAATCTCCTCGGAAAAAGCGATGGCACGACTAATAGGACGCTTCAACCGCGTATTCTTCGAGCAGAGTAGCCTTGAACAATCGCTGACGTGGTCACGCTGGTACTTCCCAATTATCAACAGTACGGAGGGACTTCGGGAGATTGACCATTTCCTACAACAGAAGATTCGCGTTGTGGCAGCAGAGCGTCACAACAAATCGATGTACAACATTACGTATGACACACTTAAGAGGTTAGGATACAAGAGTTTAGTGAATGAGTTCTACAAGCATCGCAGAGAAGTATTCGCCGAGATAAACAATAAAAAAAAGGAGCAGTAGCGCTCCTTTTTTTTATTACTCCATCTGTTCAAAACGAATTACGACACCCAACGACAAGTAGCAGATAAGCCTATCAACGACCTTATTGCCAGCACGTTGTAGCGCCTCATCATATAACGCTATCTGACCAACGTACTTCTCTGCATTAAAATCGCCGCCCACCTTCGTAAGTTGCGAAACCTCACCCTGATAAGTCTTATAATCGACCAATACGACACCCTCCTCGGTGTGATACACAAGGTCTATCTCGCCATTGACACACTGCCCCGACGCATTAGTAAAACTAAATGGCAACTCACGTTCCTCTGCCTTTGCAACTTTATAGTTGTCGGCCATCCAACCCCTAAATGCCTCAATCGACGTACATAGATCTCCAATATCTACCTTAACGCCATACTCCGCCGCAAGCGACTCCAATAGTGCCTTATCGCCACTCCATAGACACATAGCGTGATGAATAAAGTTGCCAATGGTACTATCCTTCTTATCCATTGCGCTTATCTGAAGACGTGGAGCAAACCTCTCACACTGCGCTACTCTAAAGTTCTTGACTGCGTCATTTACTTTACTTGGAGAGATAAACTTACAACTATACGTCTGTGGCTCCGAAGGTCGACGAAGTATTGCAAATGATTCTCGAGCAACCTCACCTGCAGGTTCGTCATTTACGACATCCACCTCTACGCACTCCGTCTCTTCAACACTACCCTTACTCTTTTTCTCCTTCTCAACAATAGAGCGCATACGGCGCAGTGGCGTACCATACCACTCAGAATCACTCTCGCCAACAATATCACAACCCACATCCGATAGCCACTGCTGACTATCCTCGCCTCCATTTTGAATCAATATAAGTTGCTCCTGCGGGCGTGTCATACCAACATACAACAGGCGCTTGCTCTCGTCACGTATTGCTTGTCTTACAACATAAAGCTCATCCTCTGTATCGAAAGATGCATCTATTATCAAGCCACTACCGATATCCTTTATTGCACTTGGGATTAAGCGCAAATCAGTTTGTGTCGATTTTCTTATGGCTACGACACCAAACAAAGCCTTCTTCTCCTTAACCGCAGGAGTCTCCAACGAATATAGAATAACACAAGGCCACTGCAAACCCTTCGACTTATGGTATGTAGTAATCGTAAGACCATTATCGTTGCCAGGATAAAGCAAGAAGTTCTCTGCTAAGTAGTCGGAGAAGCCCATCAAGGTGCTACTCAAACCAAGACTACTACATCTCTGTTCGTATACAGCAGCCTCGTTTATAAGCTCTGCACAATAATTATATGTAGGAGCCGATGGATCAATGCGCTTAATGATATCCTGCAGATTAAGTTCCGCGACAATGCTCTCAACAGCAGATTTCACATCCTGACTACGCACCGTTTCACGAAGTTTCATAATACAGCTAATAATAGGCGACTCCTCAAGCCACACGCGATTATCATCCTTACCAGCCTCTACAAACTTCAATCTATCAGATAAAATTCTTGAGATGCCATACCCCTGCTCCACACTATTGACAATGATTGACTTAGACAGTTCATTACCACTTTGCGCCACAACAGAGATAACAGCCCTCAATAACGATGAGATCTCATCTTCAACACTATTATTCCTATCTGGAACTACATTGTATGGAATACCTCGCGACTTAATAATCTGCGCCAAAGACTGTATTTCATCATTGGTTAAACAGAGAATTGCGATATCTTTATAACTATAGTTTCCCTCCGATACCAACTCCTCGATTTGGTCAACGATTCTCTCATCTACATCTCCGCCCTTAAACATCCAATGTCGAACCTGACGCTCCTCGGGAGCCTTCTGTCCCTCCTTGCGCTCGGGCATAAATAGTTCGACATACTCTCTATCAATCTGTCCTTTGAACACATTGATAAACACATTATTTACAAGATTTACAATCGTGCTATTAGAGCGCCAGCAATGCGATAATGGGATAAGATCATTACCATTCTCACGCTTTGCAACATCCTTAATGACTGCATTGATAAGCTCCGTATTACTACCTCTAAAGCCATATATAGCCTGCTTGATATCACCCACCCACTCGCTATACTCCATTATGTGTGATAGACGCTTGAATGAATTAACAAGCAGAGGAGAACAATCCTGAAACTCATCAACAAACGCCAACTTATAGCGACTTCTTATCTCCTCCACAACACTCTCGTTGTTGAGTAGTTCATTGAACTTGATAAGCATATCCCCATTATCCAAGAGACAACGCTCCATTTTGAAGGCCTCGTACTCCCTCTTCCACTTTATAGCTAGATCAAAAATCGCATCTATGTAACTCTCCATAAGTTCCTTGACCTGATTGGATGTGGGGATTTTCCCTAACAAATCTCGCAGATACTCTACATCATCGCCACACTTTTCCATTACAAGACGACTCGGCTTTTTCGTATATTTCGAAATTACTTGTTGCAATCTGTAGATAGGCAAGTAATCGCCTGACTTATCTCTCTCCTCAAGTTCACGAATATCCTCATACAGCTCTGCCCTCTTTATCGCCTTATCCTTTCGAGCTTTCTCAATCATAAGTTCGAAGATGCGTTTAAGGCTCGCCAAGGCGTCACTAATAACCTTATCGCTAATATCAAAGTCAGACCACTTAAAAACTCTTGCCAGAAGCTCCTTGCTCTGCTCACGATTTTGCTCAAGTTGACTATCCGACACACACATCTCAATGGTATTTCCAATTAGAGACTTAAGCTCATCTTTCCAAAAATCTGGAGACGTGTGATACTTTCCTACGATACACAATGACTTTAAAACTCTATCAAATAGGGTCAACTGCACGTCTGAAGGTAACGATGCCAATGACTGCGAGACATAGAATTTACTATCCTCCTCGGCCATAATCGCAACATTAGCACTTACGCCAAGCAGATACCAATAACGTGACACGAACTGAAAGGCAATGGAGTGTATAGTACCTATGGCAGCATTATCAACATTCATAGCATCACGATACAAGCCCTCGCTATAGAGCTTAGAGCGCACCTTCTCGCGTAGTTCCGCAGCAGCAGCCTTGGTGTATGTTGTAAGGATAACCTGCTCGGCCGAGAACTTACCCCTACCCTCTTTAATTATTCGAGCAATATCCTCGGTTAGTTTATATGTCTTGCCACTACCGGCACCAGCACTTACAAATGTAGTGTTCTTCATACTATTTCAGTTTTGAGTAGTCTGGGTTGAAAGAATCGTTTTCATATGTTTTGCCATAGGTTTTAAGTGGAAATAATCCGCTTTCTACACCATACTCACCACTTCCTTTGACACAGTCCTCAACGCGCTCTATACGTCCCTCCTTAAGTTGCTTCCAGCGGAATCTATAACTTCGTGCCGCCTCTGCCATTATATCAATTCCACTTCTATCGGGCTTTACGCTTATAGGTCTCGCTTCGTCAAAATCATCCGCCGTTAGTATATCAACATCAGGTAGCAGAATATATGCAATACGAACTCTCGTATCTTTACCAAACTGTTGCTGCACCAAATAGCGATACAGCGCCAGCTGCAAAGCTCTGTTCTCCTCTATTTCACAGCGTCTTCTACTGCTGCTAGAGTACTTAAAATCGAATATTACCTTACCGCCATTGCTATCACTTAGCAACATATCTATACGCGAATCCAGCAATACGCCATCTCCCGCATCGTTCCACGGCACATCATCAAATTCATACTCACAGCTAACTACACTGAGGTTATTTTGTCGGATAAATTCTGTAAGTTTTTGCAGTGCTTTCTTCATTTTGTGCTTAAGTTGACGAAGCGACAATGCATTCTCCTTGGATAGCAACAACAGACCAGTCTCACGCACAGCCTCCTCGAATATAGCATCGTAATTTGCTTTATAATACGCCGTAGCATCATTGACATCTCGACCATCAGCGAAAACCTTCTCAATGATTAAGTGCGCCACATTTCCAAGCGTTCTGTTGCAATCTTGTGCCGAAGGCATCTCCCTATCCTTTAGCTTCGCCTTTCGCTGACACACATAGGTGAATGGATGTTGAATAAGTTGCTCAAGACTTGAGTAACTCTCTGCACCGCTATCGTTATCAGTAGCACACTCATAGCGTTCCTTTAGCACCACATCTTCATCAAGTTGCACCATCATAGCGTTACCCTCTCGATTATCGACCTGTTGCTCCATAACAAAGAACTCCTCGGGGATAGACACCTGCTTGGTAATATCGCGAAAGCCGCCTTTAATACGCTCCTCCAACTGCAATACAAGAGGATGACGTAGCGTCTTTGTTCCACCACTCTTCTCCGCCTCAATAATTGTAAGACGTTTGGTATTCAGCAATATTCTTAACATCTCCGACTGTTGCATAAAGGCGTGATGGTCTCGCTTATAGAGCAGCACTCCATCGTCCTGAAGTTCATCATATTCCGCATCGTTAAGCATATCAAAAGGATAGGCATAACTTCCCGTATCGCAAGCTGGGAACCACACTACCCTCTCGGCAATATCGTGGATATCGCCCATTGTTGTGATTATATTATGAGAGCCAACCTCCGCTTCGTATTGCTTGTAGCTGGCTGGTTGCGCGATATTACGACACCATAGCTGCAAATCAAGGAAATCAAAACTCTCTGGAGCCTGCTCAAGCATCGTAATAAGCGTCGAGCAGTAGTTATTAATTGCCACAAGTTGTTCGAGAATAATGTCGCTATTAACCTTTCTCGATTGAATAAGGGACAGGGCCCATTTACGAAGTTCCTCGTTAAACGCTTTCACTCTCGTAACATCAATCTTACCATCCTCTGGGAGTGGCAGATATTTATCGTAGTGCGAAGCAACATCATCCTTACGGCTTAAAAATTTACTCTTAACATCATTCCACTCCTTATTATCTATTCCTCCCGAATTAATTAAGGCGTAGCTCAACTCACGTCTCAACCCATTATCCATAGGGTTAAGAGGAGTGTTCAGCCACTCGATAATACGTTTCATATTTAGCGGATACTCAAAGAGTCCGTTGCCCAACATAAACAGCTGCACAACCTGTGGAGATCCAGCATCGAGCATTGAACCGACGGTTGGTTTTCCAAGCATTTTCAACGTATTATCGAAGCGTTTTGGCATCATACAGTGGAATACAACATCGTCATCTACGGGTAGCAACGCCACATACGCCAACGCATCATCCTCCGTATCGAAATTAATATACTCTAAAGTATCATCCTCCGAAAGCGGCGAGATCTTCGCTGTTGCCTCGTCATATATAGCACGCTGCACCAGCCCAAGTGTTCCCTCGGCTACGGGCCTCTCCATAGGGCAATACTCCACCATCACTCCACTCTGTTGCTGCAACTCAAGAATCTTTGCAATATGTGGACACAACTCACTCTGCGACGCAGTAACAACGATATCTATACCCTTGGGAAGTGAGTGTCCAACACGAGATTTCAAGAGTAACAAATGCCAATAATCCGCTTCACCACGCGGCATATTCTCTGGCTCCAAATCACGAAGCATAGCGAGCTTCGCACTACCACCCTTATACTCCTTGATGTTCCAACCCACGGTAACCAACGTATCACGCCACGCAAGAATCTTACGACTTGCGCCCGCAGAATCCGTAACAAATGAGTGATAGAAGAGTGAGTCGG
>JAEIGA010010139.1_pt1 | contig 14278 bp, 10 predicted proteins | sample 9270691 | NCBI WGS metagenome assembly JAEIGA01 (sample SAMN17057246, study PRJNA624740) | gut metagenome | biome: biome; isolation source: fecal sample | host: Bos grunniens | place: China: Xizang | collected 2019 | reverse complement strand
CAGGATATTCCTGCAATCATTGCAGCAGCTAAGGAGGCAGGCAGCAAGTGGCTCGTTGTTGAACAGGATCAGCCAAGCATGGGCAAGACTCCACTTGAGTGCGCTCAGACTTCAATGGAGTATCTCCAGTCTCTCAAATAGTATTTTCTAAATACAATATAATAGGTCGACCTTTCAGTCGGCCTATTTTTGTTATAACTAGTCTGGTCGAATAGGTGATATGGTTAGTTTGTATGGCATGGCCGCCCGTGGCCATTGTGAACGGGAGGGGCCCATCGCTTGCGATGGGAGGGACGAAGTCGGAACAAGTTCCGACGAAGCCAAGACAAACTAACCATATCACCTCCGCATAGGCTATATATGATTAGATGGACATAATAAAAAGAGGCTAACCAAATAGTCAGCCTCTCCTGTGTGTATGTCATCCTGATTTAGAAAAGGAATCCTGTGTTGATGTAGAATGCTCCATTTCCATCCTGCTTGTTGAAGCAGCGTGCATATTCAAATGCAATGATGAAGTTCTGATTCATGATGAAGCGCAAACCTGCACCTGCTGAAGCATGAAGACCGTCCTTTTTCCTGTTGGTGTCGACATATCTTTCATACAGATCCTTCTTTACACCTGTCTTGTTTGTAAGGTCGTACCCCTTGAAAACATGTGCTCCATCGGTGAATCCGCTCACAGCAAAGGCGATGTTCTGATTGAAGAGCTGGAAATCGACAAATCTGTATCTGAGTTCGACATTGTAGAATCCAGTATGAAGACCCTGAACCCTGTCAAGCATGAGACCTCTTACAGTACGATATCCACCGATTGCATCGTAGTCTCTGTTATATCCCATATTTGAATAGAACGGCATAAGATACCAAGGTGTATTCTTGCCAAGGAATCCCTGATAAGCAAGTCGGTATGCAAACACGACTTTGTCTGTTCCAAGCGGTACATACTGTCTGAATGTAGCTGAGACCTTATACGAATCCATTGATGAACCAAGCCATTTTGGAGCGGCAATTGCGTGTGCCTCTGCCCAGATTCCCTTGGTAGGGTTGTTCTCTACGTTTCTTGAATCATACATGAGTCCGGCCTTGATGGCAGAAACGTACTGGTTCGCACCTGTATCGTTAAGGATACCCCAGTCTTTGTAGAGCTGATAAAGTGAACCATCAGCAACAGTATAGCCCTGTGGCGTGAATTCCTTGTGGTTTATCCAATAGAATGTATAACCGGCTTCCCAGAAGAAGTTTTCAGCTATCTTACCGGTAAGGTCCGCCTTTGCTCTGAAGGACTGTCTGCTATATCTGTAGAATCCTTTAGGGAGTTTACCTTTATTGAACTTGTTTTCAGCTTTCTGACCTTTTTTTGAATCGTCGAAATCAAATGCATCCGGATTATTTACAAGAAAATCATCTGCCGCATATACGTATTTGCTCTGATATCCGTTGAATCCGTAGAAGTCAAGCGCCGACTCGTTGCTGTAGTTGGTACAGATTGAAAGACGGGTATTGTTGAAAATCTCCCTGTTGTCGTAATTGAGATAAAGGTTCCATGTGCCTCCAGTATATGCCGAAGCCTCGATATACCACCATGATTTCGGGTTTGGATAGCTGCTTCCGTCACCGAAATTGTATATGTTGAGAAGGGCTCCATACTGGAATCCTCTGTCAGCGTCGAATGCTACAACCGGAAGGGGACCGTAGTTAAGGCCGGTCTTTATGATTTCACCCTTCTCATTGTATTGAACATTCTTCTTCTGCTTTGTCTCTTTCTGTTCTGTAGCAGTCTCAGGAGCAAGATCCTGAATAACTTCTGCCATGGCAGGGCTGCAAAGCATCATGGCTGCCATGAAAGTAATAAATACTTGTTTCATAATTGTTTTAGTAGGTTTTAGATACGTGTGAATCTTTCGCGGATATCATTGAAGAATCCGCTAAGTTTCTTGTCGGATAACAATCTTATATCGGAGATGTAGGTTCGTATGAATTCAGTATAGTCGTAGAAGAATGAGTACGACGGGAGGATAAGCAGGGTCAACAATATTGCCACCAGACATGGAGTAAAGCAGAATGCCAGTACAATCAGAATGGTGTATAATATTGTACCTAATGACAATCTGATTCCAAATCCGGCTGTATTGTGGAATGCCCTGTCTCTGAGCTTGCCGCGAAGAAGTTCGAATGTAAGCCACATCGGTAAACTTGCCATGGCGGCGAATACGAAATATGGCAGTCCTAAAGCTGCAATAAGTCCCTTACCTACGGCTCTTCCGGTATTGTTGCGTTTTCCGAATGACCAGATTGAAATGCCTTTCTTCTTTCTTTCCTTATCGAAGGTCAAGGCGTCTGTGAGAATCTCCTGCATCTGTCCCGGATTCTTCTCGCATGCCTTGGCTATCTGGCTGATAACATGCTTGTTATGCTCCAATCTGTCTGTCAGGCTTCCATCCTTTGCGCAATCTCTCGCAAGGATTCTCGTAAGAGCCCATGTCTTCGCATAATCTTCACCGTCAGGTATGTAGGTAATGAGATCAGACATCCTTTTCTGGAGTTCCTTCTTTAGGGGTTCCATCATCTGGACTTCGGTCTCAACATCGAGGGATTTTATGAATTCAGTTACGTTGAGCGGCTTTCCGAAAGTTACAAGGCAGGTGCTCCTGTATCTGAAGTAATCTCCATATTCAATTCCTGCAGGAATTATATATATAGGCTTCTTGCCGCCGAATTTTGCATTGGCTGCAAGTGCAGTTCTGAAGACACCCTTGCCGAAAGGCAGAAGAGAGTGGGCGGGTCTGTGTCTTCCTTCCGGGTACATGCAGAACCTGACATCATTCTCGAGTATCTCGATTATAGTGTCCATGGTCTCATAATTCTTCAGCACGTTGCGCCGTCCGTCCCTCTGGCGCACCATAGGGAGAATACGGAAAAAGAACATTGCCTTTGCGATGAGTGGCCTGTTGAACATATCTGCCCTCGCTCCGAATACGCTTTCATCATTGAATGCCCTGAGTATTACAAGGGCATCCATGAGAGTGTTGCAATGATTCGGAGCAATGATCACAGCTCCATCTGTGGGAATATTCTCTTTGCCTCTCACCTCATACTGACTGTAGCTTTGCTTTGTGCACCAGTCAACATATGGCTTCAGAATTGTGTACCAAAGGTTTTTTTCGTAGATTTTAGTCTTGCTCATGATTATTCTTCTTCGATGGCTATCTTTCTTCCGTTTATCTTCCATGAATATGCCAATGACAGGCCGGAAACGATGTGCCATACGCCCCACCATGCTACAATCACTACCATACCACCGTTATTGGACCAGATTGCAGGGTCGAAGATTGCCGGATTGAAGAGGAGTACACGACCAAGGCCCGAGTTCTGAATTCCCGTCTCAATAGTAAGTGCTCTTCTATCTTTATAATGGACTTTGAATAAGGTTCCCATTCCGAAACCGATTCCGAGGGCCAGGAGGTTGTGTACAAGAACAATTAAGAATATATACTTGATGCACTTCATGAATGCATCGATGTTGTTTCCGAATGTAAGGACTACCATTGCAATGAAGAAAGCCACAGAAAGATACTGCATAGGCTTTTTCAGCTTCATGCTTACCTTAGGAAGATACTGTGTGCATAGCATTCCGAGTACGAGTGGAATACCTAGCAGGATGACGATAGTCTTGAATATTTCCCAGAACGGGATTTCAAGCTCCGGCAGCATCATTCTTTTCTCCGCAAAATTTAGGTACATCTTACCCCAGAAAGAGAAATTGAGCGGTGTCGTGAATATGCAAAGAGCAGTATTGATCGCTGTCAGGGATACGGACAGTTCTGTGTTTCCTTTGCTGAGCGATGTGATGAAATTTGAAATGTTTCCGCCAGGACAAGCCGCGACCAGAATCATTCCGAGTGCGATCATCGGTGATATCCAGTTCTTGAAAGTGATGGTCAGGAGGAATGTCAATGCCGGTAAAAGTATCATCTGGCATACAACACCAAGCAGAACAGACTGCGGTTTTTTTGCGATGTCAACAAATGTTTTTGGTTTGATTCCAAGCGCAACTCCGAACATTACAAAAGCGAGGACGATGTTGATCGTATTCATGCCAGCCTCGTTCATGTTGACTTTGATCGCGTCAAGGTGAGCAATTACTTCTGGACTCATTTTTAGTTAGTTTTTTGGTTTTAGTAATACAAAGATACGAAATTTAATCTATACGACAAAATCCCCATACCGCCTCTTGGTTTTTAGACGGAAATCCATATCTTTGTGATAAGATTGAATTTATATGCCATATATAGTATTAGCCATATATCTTCTGGTCTCACTCGCCCTTCAGTTTCTGGCGGGTGATTTCCCGGTTACATTCTTCGCATTTCCTCTAAATCTCATAGTTTCGTTAATCTGGCTCTCAAGCTGCATGTGGCTATGGAAAAGTATGCCGAAATCGATGTTTGTCCGCTTCATGCTGTCGCCTGCAGCAACATTCTGGGCTATTTTTCTGTTTATAGATGCCTGCGTCGTAGTTGGATTGACAGGTGACAGGGGGCTGACAGTTTCATGGCCCTTTATTGCAATTGTACTGTTCCTGATGACCGTATTGCTTTTTGTGATATTTAGAGGCTATAGGGAAAAGACTGCAACAGGTGCGAGGCTTGGAGCGATAAGATGGCGTTTCCTTATTAATCATATGGGTCTTTTTCTGGCCTTGGGATTTGGATTCTGGGGAGCACCGGATTCGGAAACTATGCTGGTCAAGGCATATGAGGGAGTGCCTGTAAATGAAGCATACTCTCCTGGAATTGGTGTTTTGGGAATAGGAAATGAGCTTGTACTCAATGACTTTATTCTTGAAAGGCATGAGAATGGAACTCCTTCGCTTTATGAAGCATCTATCAATGTGGACGGTGAACCTGTCCGACTTAAAGTAAATCATCCGTATTCGCTCTCTTTCGGAAAGGATATCTATCTCGTAGGTTATGATACTGCAGCAGGCGAGGACAGCGAATACTGTATAATGCAGATAGTGGATGAGCCGTGGAGATACGGAGCTTTCGTAGGAGTGTTGATGATGCTACTAGGTGCCTTTCTTCTTTTCCTGCAGGGACCTCGCAGGAATTCATCAGGTATTGACGATTAATTTATGGCGTGATGATTACGTGGAATATTTTCATATGGTTCGGTATCACCGCCATTATTCTGGCAATGGCAGGTGCGGTTGCGGCTTTGTGTACAAATGACCATTGGGCTGCATGTTCTGTCAAATACAGACAACGACGGACAATAGCCGTGTCATTCACTGTGGCGGCAGTAGCCGTGATGACTGCCTTCATAATAGGCCTGTGGATCACTCTTCAACGTCCGCCGCTCAGAACGATGGGGGAGACGAGACTGTGGTATTCCTTCTTTGCATTGATTTCAGGACTGTTCACATATCTAAGATGGAGATACAAGTGGATACTCTCTTATTCGACAGTCCTGGCGGCAGTATTCATCATTATAAATATTGTCAAGCCTCAGATACACGACCAGTCATTGATGCCGGCGCTTCAGAGTGTATGGTTCATTCCGCATGTGACGGTCTATATGTTCTCATATTCACTTCTTGGATGTGCCTTTCTTCTTGCACTTGTAGGACTTGTACGTCCTGGGGCTGATGTGCTCCCGGCAATGGATACCTTGGTATATGTAGGATTGGCATTCCTTACATTCGGAATGCTTTCCGGAGCTTTATGGGCAAAAGAAGCATGGGGGCATTACTGGAGCTGGGATCCTAAGGAGACATGGGCAGCGATAACATGGCTCATGTATCTTTTCTATATTCATCTGCGTCTGGTAGGAAGAACATCGCGGGTGACTTTATGCATTCTGATGATTCTTGCCTTCGCATGTCTTCAGATGTGTTGGTGGGGAGTAAATTATCTGCCATCGGCTCAGAACAGCGTACACGTATATAATAAATAAACTTAAGCATTATGAAACAAATCTTTAAATGGTGTGCAGTAGCGGCATTGGTCGCTGCAGCGATGGCTGTAGTCATCTACAGATCGGTAAACACGACACCGTCTTCGGATCTGCCTCAATATGAACGAGTCTATGCTGTTTTTGAAGACGGAGGATGTTTAAGCTGCCATAGTGCGGATCCGAAGCTTCCTTTCTATGCTAAGCTCCCAGTAGCAGGAAAAATTGTCATGAAGGATATTGATTCCGGTTATCGTGCCTATGATATGGAAAAGTTCATGCAGGATCTGCAGGCAGATGGTGACTTTAATCCTGTTGACCTTGCAAAGATAGAGAAGGTAGTACTTGATAACAGGATGCCTATGGCAAAATACTATCTCGTGCATTGGGGTAGTCAGCTTACCAAGGAGAAAAGAGCAGTCGTGTTGGATTGGGTCGCAATGACAAGAGAATCTATGTATGATGATGGTCTTTGCTGTGAAAGAGCAGCGGAGCCTGTCCGTCCGATCGATAGGGAACTTGTAACAGATCCTTCAAAGGTAGCATTGGGAAAGGCATTGTATCATGATACAAGACTCTCTCTGGATAATACAGTATCGTGTGCAACATGTCATGAGATTGAGAATGCAGGTGTAGATAACCATCAGTACTCGCATGGTGTAGATGACCAGCTCGGTGGCGTAAATGCTCCGACTGTATATAATGCAGTATATAATTTCGTTCAGTTCTGGGACGGTCGCGCCAAGACTCTCGCCGATCAGGCTGCCGGTCCGCCTCTCAATCCTGTTGAAATGGCCTCGCCATCTTTCGACTTCATAATCGCCAAACTCGAGGCAGACAGGTCATTTGCAAAAGAGTTCGCGACAGTATATCCTGAAGGTATTACAGAAGCCAATATTACTGATGCGATAGAACAGTACGAGCGTACTCTCATTACTCCGGATTCCCGTTTTGATAAATGGCTTCGAGGCGATGATGCTGCAATATCCAAGGAGGAGCTTGAGGGTTATGAACTGTTCAAGAAATATGATTGCGCGACTTGTCATGTCGGTCAGAATCTTGGTGGCCTTTCATACGAACTCATGGGACTGAGGAAGGATTATTTTGCTGACCGTGGCCTTGAGTTGACTAATGAAGATAACGGACGTTTCAAGGAGACTCTCAATGAAAGAGACCGTCATCGCTTCAAGGTTCCAGGACTGCGTAATGTAGAGCATACATGGCCATATTATCATGATGGAACGCGAGAGACTCTTGAAGAGGCAGTACGTGATATGGGAACATATCAGAGTGGTGTCACTCTCAAGGAATCTGAAGTAAATGCCATGGTAGCATTCCTGAAGACTCTTACTGGAGAGTACCAGGGCAAACCTATCACTACTTCCAATTCACGTGAGCATATTCATGCAGATGATGACGACCATCATCATTAATAGACAGTCTTATCAAATATAATTGCGGCTGATTCAAATTCTTCCGAAACGGAGTCTCTTGAATCAGCCGCAATTATATTGTAAAGATAAGCTGGCTGTTGAGCCAGCTTATTGAATGTTTATCTTATGTAAAGCATATCACCAGGGATAATCTGGCGTGGAATATCGATGCTTTCGATGCTCAGGTCAAGTCTTTCTCCAGAGTAGTTCTCGAAGTAGTATACCTTCAGGTCATGGAAACCTTTCTCAAGGCAGATGCTGCCTGCAAGACTGATTCCGCTGTGCATTCCTTCTGAATTTATGATTTCTTCACCGTCGATATAAATTGCAACTCCGTCGTCGAAGTCTGCTACGAATCTGTAGAAATTGTCTGAAGGGATGTTGAGGTATGCGTCGAATTCATAGCCGTAATGGTCGCCTGTTGGAGCATTCTTGACGTCGAGGTACGACATTGTGCCCTTGTCGACAAGCTTTCCTTCTTCAGCCAGTTTAAGTGGAGAAGTGATGTTGCCTTCGTAATATTTGTATGATACGCCATTGTTCTTCGGATTTACATTCTTTGCAGGAATCTTTTTACCGTATGTGTGCTCAGGAAGACCTGCAGGGTAGAAATATGTAAATTCCTTGCCATACTTAGGTGTCGTGCAATATGTCTCGAATGAACGTTCGTTTTCTTTGAGGACGATGATACGTCCTCCGTTCTCAACTTCGTCCTCATCCCACTGGGTCCTGCGTCCATATCCTAATGCTATTTCATAGTACTTGCCGATGAAGTCGTTGCAGTGGTCGTGTCCGATGAATACACCCATCATGTCGCCGCTGAATCTCATGGCTTGGAACATACCTGTGTTCAGGTCAGGACTACATATAGGCTCGCAATAGCTTCCGAGACGGTCTGCTGGCTCGAGAAGCTTGAACTCAGGAAGCGCCATATGGAAGAATGAAAGTGCATTTACTGGTGTGCCGCCGTTAGCCGCAGTGTACTTTGCGCTCTCATCGAGGTACCACTGGATCTGATCACGCTCAAACCATCCATAGTATCCGAAATCCTTCTTTGACGGTGTGTAGTCGTTTGAGTCGAAGCAGTAAAGCAACGCTTTGTTGACGTCGGAGCCGTCAGATGCCTTTACTTCAAGAACGTAATTTCCAACGCCGCTTATCTCAGCTGGTCCTTTTTCTCCGAGGAACAATGGGCCAGTTTCAAGGATGTCGAAGATCTGCTCTCTTGTAAGGTCGTACTCAGGGTCATGGTTGCCCATTGTCACAGCATATGGAACACCAAGCTCAGTCGTAAGGCTGATAAAGTTCTTCCATCCTGCTTCTGCAGGAGAAGTACATATTACGTCGCCAGTAAAGATCAGTACATCAGGCTGTTCGGCCTTAGTGACATTTCTTACGATGTTTTTGATGATTTCAACAGCATCCTGATTTTCTTCATTCCAATGCAGGTCTGTGAACTGCGCTACCTTGAACGTACCGTCTTCGCGGAATCTGAGTTCAGGCTTTTCTTTCTTTGTCTCCTGTGTACAGCTTACAGCGAGACAAACTAATGTAAGAAATAAAAGAATCTTCTTCATCATTAGATATTTAAGTTGTTGCTATTCCCTCTGATTGAACTGTTATTTTATGAAGAGAGCCTCTGCGGGAATGAGCTGCTCCGGCATGTTGCGGCTGAGCATCCTTACCTTCAGCTCCTGACCCATGTAATCCTCGAAATATTCGATCTTGATTTCATGGAAACCTTTCTTGAGTGCAACTTTCTGGCCTTTTCTTGCTGCGCTGTGTGAACCGTCGTTGTCGATGATAAGTTTGCCGTCGATATAGAGCTTTGCACCGTCATCAGAGTTGATGAAGAAACGGTATACCGCAGTTTCAGGGATGTTGAGATAGCTTGTGAATTCATATGCGTAATGATCCTCTGCCGGAGCTTCGTCCACGATGAAGTTTGACATCACACCACTTCCTTTCTTTACACCCTTTGCCTTGATCTCATCAATGCTCTTGAATTCACCCTCGTAATAAGTGTACTTCACGCCGTTCTTCTTAGGATTCACCTTCTTTGCCGGGAGGTATGTGAGGCCCTCTTCGTCAGCTGAAGTTACGCCTGAAGGGTAGTAGTATACGAATTCCTTGCCCTTAGGTGTAGAGTTCCATGTATTGAACTCGAATTTACCTTCATCAAGTTCGATGATGCGGCATCCGCGCTCTATTCTCAATTTTGATGCGCCTGAATAGCGTCCATATGCGAGAGCTACGCCGTTCATGAGACCGATGTTGTCGCAAGTGTGGTCATGTCCTACAAAGATTCCCATGATATCCTTCATGTCAAGCATAGAAGTGAACATACCGCTGTTGATCTCTGCGGAACCGGCACCTGAATATGTGTAGTTGCCATATACGTCGTCTCGGCCGTTCATATATCTGAACTCCGGAACCGGGATGTGGAAGAATGCCAGTGAAGGAACCGGCTTGCCTCCGTTCTGTCTTGCGTAGTTCATGCTCTGAGCTCTGTACCAGCAGATCTGGTCCCAATCGAACCACTCGTACTGTCCGAGGAGTTCCTGATCGCCTCCGAATTCTCCTGAATCAAGGCAGTAGAGCACGGCCTGGGTCTTATCCGAACCGTCAGATGCGAGAACTGGAAGAGCATAGTTGCCCATCTTCTTTTCTAGTCTGAGACCCTTCTTTCCAAGGAAGAGGTGAGAGTCAAGCAGGTAGTTGAAGATAGTGTCGCGGCTTGTAACCTCTGTTTCGTGGTTTCCGGTAACGACTCCATATGGTTTTCCAGTAGATTCAAGGGCCTTGATAAGTCCTCCCCATGCTTTATCAGAAGGACCTGTAGTCGCGATGTCTCCAGTGAATATCACGAAGTCAGGATTTTCCTTGCTGATCATCTCCTTGATCATGTCGAGGGTCTCGTCGTATTCGGCTTTGTTAGGATCGAGATGTGTGTCTGTGAACTGTGCGATTCTGAACTTGCCGTCAGCATTGAAACGAAGCTGTACGCCTGGCTTGTCAGCCTGATAGAGCATATCTTCGCGAACCTCTGTCTTGCGGAGCTTCTTGCTTTCTACCCAAAGACCGAGCGACTCTCCCATATAGTCTTCAAAATAAAGAAGTCTAACCTTATGGAATCCCTTTGCCAAAGGAAGTTTAGCTATCGCAGCATCTCTTGCATGAGAACCGTCGCGGTCAATCACCATCTCGTCGTCGATGAAAAGCTGGGCTCCATCATCGCATACGAGGCTGAAGTGATAGATGTCATCAGCAGGAATATCTATATAGCAATTGAAGTCGTAGCCGAAATGATCACGTCCTCGTGCCTGAAGGATCGAGAGTGTATTGACAACTCCCTCCTCCTGTGGCTCTGTGCCGGCGAAGTCTTTTACGCTCTGGAAATTACCGGTGTAGTATTTATATGAGACACCATTTCTTACAGGCTCTACGTCAGCTGCAGGCTTGTAGGTCACATTTTTTGTGTCAACTGATGTGATGTGCTCAGGGAATCTGTGTGTTTCTTCCTTACCCTTCGGAGTGGTGATCCAAGTGTCGAAAGTATACTCACCTTCGTGGAGCTCGACGATACGTGTTCCGCGCTCCTTCTTGCCATATGCCTCATATCCTGATACTCGTCCATATCCAAGTGCGATTCCTCTATACTCGTTCACATGGTCAAGCTCATGAGTGTGACCGGCAAATGCTCCGAGCACGTCCTGCTTTTCGACGAAAGCAGCAAAAAGTCCGCTGTTGATGCCACCTCTGTTCATTCTTCTCATCATCTGCATGACTTCTCTTGGATTCTTGCCCTCCTCTTTGGCTTTTTCCATCTCAATCTTCATTCTCTGATCCATCATCGCAGTTCTTGACTCTGGAAGCGCAATGTGGAAATATGCTACTGCAGGAAGAGGTTTTCCTCCATTGAGGGCAGTGAATTTGTCGCTCTGCTCGCGGTACCATGCGATCTGATTATGCTCAATCCATCCGTAGTAACCGTATTTTTCCTGGTCAGGTGAATAGTCGTTCGAGTCAAAGCAGTAAACGATACCGGCAGGAGTGCATGAGCCGTCTGATGAAAGTACAGGAAGTACATAATTGCCCATTCCTGTCAATGATTCAGGACCTTTCTCTCCGATGAAGAGCGGCTGAGTCTGAAGGAATGTGTAGATAGAGTCTCTTGTTGTCATCTCCGGATCATGGTTACCCATTGTCACGGCATAAGGGATTCCGATTTCAGCACACATCTTTGCGATGGTCTGCCAACCGTCCATAGCCGGCTTTGCTGTAACGATGTCTCCTGTGAATACGAGAAGATCTGGATTTTCCGCATTGACAACGTTTTTGATCATCTGCGGAATGCGAGCCTCGCTGTCTGCATTTCCTGGTGTTAGATGAATGTCAGTAAATTGAGCGATCTTGAATTTTCCGTCCTTGTCAAAGCGCAGCTCCTGTGCGTGAATTGCCTGGACAGCAATGACGGCAATTAGTAGTGTTAGAAATCTTTTCATATTAAATCAGATATAGTTTCGGTTATTATAATGTTATCATTACAAAGATAATCTATATGATTATATCATATAGCAGTTTTTGCGCGGATAACTCTTCAAAATGCGCTTTAGTTGTCTTAACTTTGCGGAAAATTAATGAAAACCATGATACAGTTCCAGTGTGATTATAGCGAAGGCGCTCATCCAAGGATTCTTGAGCGTATGGTTCAGACAAATTTTGAACAGACAGTTGGATATGGGGAGGATCATTATTGCGCTGAAGCGCGTGCTCTTATACAGGAGGCATGCGGCAGGCCTGATGCAGACGTACACTTTCTTGTCGGGGGAACGCAGGCTAATGCTACTGTGATTTCATCAATCCTGCGTCCATATCAGGGCGTGTTATGCGTGAAGACCGGTCACATCAATGTGCATGAAACCGGCGCGATAGAGCATTCCGGCCATAAGGTGCTTGCATTGGATGGCGAAAAGGGACTTCTTTCGGCAGAAAGCATACGTGAGGCTATGGAGGAGCATCTTTCCGAAGATGGTCCTGAACATACAGTACAGCCTGGCATGGTGTATATTTCTTTCTCGACAGAGGTCGGTACGATATATTCGCTTGCGCAGCTTCAGGCTGTTTCGGATGTATGCCGTGAGTATGGACTGCCGCTTTTCATTGATGGCGCGAGGATGGGATATGGACTTGCCGCAGAGGGTAATGATGTGACATTGGCTGATATTGCAAGATTGGCCGATGTCTTTTATATCGGAGGAACTAAGCAAGGTGCCTTATTTGGTGAAGCTGTGGTGATTATAAATGATAACCTGAAGAAAGATTTTAGGTATAGCATCAAGCAGAACGGGGGAATGTTGGCAAAAGGAAGGCTGCTCGGAATCCAGTTCATGGCCTTGTTTGAAGATGGTCTCTATCTTGAACTTTCCAAGCATGCGGTTTCCCTCGCAATGAAGATCCGTGATGCCTTTGTAGCCAAGGGTTATGACTTCCTGGTAGACAGTCCGACCAATCAGCAGTTTCCGATTCTTCCGGATGATGTTATGGCGCGACTTGCTGTGGATTTCAAATTTTCAGTATGGAAGAAGGTGGATGAAGGGCATACGGCTGTCAGATTCTGCACAAGCTGGGCAACAGCACCTGAAGCGGTTGATGCATTGTTAGCCGCCTTATAATGAATCCCACTCCATCGGTGCGGAATTGAGACTTCTTTCAAGAAATTCATCATAGGATATGTACCTTGCGCCCATCGATTTGAGATGCGGCGTTTCAAGCTGACAGTCAATGAATTGTCCGCCATGTTTCTGCATGTGGCGCGCAAGGTGTATCAGAGCCAGTTTCGATGCGCTTGGTTCCAGTGAAAACATACTGTCTCCCATGAAGCACCCGTTATGCACAAAGCCGTAAAGGCCGCCGACCAGATCGTCTCCTTCCCATACCTCCACGCTTTTGGCATAGCCGGCATCATGCAGCTCCATCCATGTGTCCATCAGTTCCGGGCCAAGCCATGCGTTGTCTTCGTCTATACGGTCGTCAGTGTCTGCACAGCTGGCCAGCACTTCGGGGAACGCCTGGTTTATAGTACAGTGGAAGCGCTTCTTGTTCATCAAGTTACGCATGGAATGTGAAATGTGTATCTCCTCAGGAAATATCACGAATCTCTCCTGAGGAGCCCACCAAATCACAGGTCTGTATCTGAATGCAAAATAGGGGAATATGCCCAGAGGATATGATTTGGCCAGTCGTTCCGGTGTCACTTCGCCTCCAACAGCATAGAAGCCGTCCAGATTGCCGTATCTCGGGTCGGGAAAGTCAGTGGTATGATCAAGCTGAAAAATCATGGTATATCATATGTTTCAGTCCAGGACGACATATTCGTCATCTCTTACCGAGATGACTGCTGTAAAGTTCTCCTTCCTGCCGAAAAGGATTTCTCGCATAAGGAGCGGGGTTACGCGGCTGTTCAAGGTGCGCTCGATCTCGCGAGCTCCATATTCTTTTGAAAATCCTTCCTTCAGAAGCTTTTCATGTGCCTCTGCTGTAATCTCAAGTCTTACATTATGTGAATCGAGACGCTTCTGAAGCTTGTTTATCTTGTCGTCCAGGATAAGCTCTGCCATCTTCTCGTCCATGTCATTGAAGACAACGACAGATGTAAGCCTGTTTATGAATTCAGGAGCAAACACGCTTTTCACTTCTTTTGCCATCGCTGCGCCGGCATTGACCTTTCTTTCAAAGCCGATCGATGCTTTATGTGCATATCGTGCACCGGCATTAGATGTCATGATCAGCACGACATTCCTGAAGTCCACTTTCCTTCCTTTGTTGTCAGAAATTACGGCGTAGTCCATCACCTGAAGGAGCAGGTTGTATATGTCCTCATGAGCCTT
>JAEIGA010010138.1_pt1 | contig 14279 bp, 10 predicted proteins | sample 9270691 | NCBI WGS metagenome assembly JAEIGA01 (sample SAMN17057246, study PRJNA624740) | gut metagenome | biome: biome; isolation source: fecal sample | host: Bos grunniens | place: China: Xizang | collected 2019 | reverse complement strand
TCCATTGGGAACAATATCTATATTTATGAATTCTGAATTATTGACGACAAGAAATCAGTCATGCTAAGACCGGCAGCACGCACCATCTGCGGAACAAGCGAAGCCGAAGTCATGCCAGGGATTGTGTTGACCTCAAGGAAGTAAAGTCCATCCTCAGCAGCGATATAATCCACTCGAACAAGACCAGAGCAACCGAGCTTTTCGTATACCTTCTTCGACACTTCCTGAATCTGATCGCGGAGCGTATCAGGAATCTGAGCTGGACAGACCTCACGGCTCTGACCCTTGTACTTTGCCTCATAGTCGAAGAACTCGTTCTCAGTGATGATCTCAATCACAGGAAGAGCCACATGCTCCTTACCATTATAATATACCGCACATGTAAGCTCGCGGCCCACAACAGCTGCCTCGGCAATGAGCATATTACCTTCTGAGAAAGCATACTCGACTGCCTTGTCAAAATCCTCGACAGTCTTGACCTTGGTCACTCCGAAGCTGCTGCCTCCATCCGTAGGCTTCACGAACATAGGCAGGCCGAGTCTCTCGACCGCCTTCTGAGCAACACCTTCAAGAGACTCACCCTTGCGAAGGAACATATCATCCGCACATTTTACGAAGTCTACATCCTTGAGATAACTCTTGCACGAGAACTTGTCAAATGTAATTGCTGCAACAAAGGCGTTGCAGCCGCTATGAGGTACTCCAAGCATTTCCAGATAACCCTGCATGAGACCATTCTCTCCAGGAGTTCCATGCTGCATGATATATGCGTAGTCAAACTTGATCTTCTCCCCCGCAAGAACTACAGAAAAATCATTCTTGTCGATGTGAGGGCGTTCCTGAACTGGAATGAGCACGCGCTCTGCACCCTTCATTCTATATGCAGCAAGTGTCCACTGACCAAAACGGGCAAATATCTCATACACGTTATACTTTACACCATCGATCTGTGAAGCTGTAAACTCACCGCTGCGGCACGACACCTCCCATTCTGAAGAGTCGCTGCTATATATTACTGCTATGTTTTCGTATTTCATTTTTATAAATTTATTCAAAGAAGAATGAATCATCGTCTTCTGCCTTAAGTTCGGCATCAGCGTCACTGCCGTCGCAGTCCAAGTTCAAGGTGATTCCTGGAGGAGCGATAAAGCGGTCGGTTTCATAAACACCAAGAGTGCCGTCCGCAAGAACCTTCTGCATGAAGAGTCCCCAGATCGGAAGGGCCATATTCGAACCACCACCAAGGGTAAGGGATTCAAAGTGCACCTGACGGTCCTCTGCTCCAACCCATACACCGGCTGTCAAAGAAGGTGTATATCCGATGAACCAACCATCTGACTGGTCGTTAGTTGTTCCTGTCTTTCCTGCGATCTCACCTTTGAGACCATATTTTGCACGAAGTCTGATACCGGTACCGCTGTTCACGACTCCCTGCATGAGGTTAGCCATCAGATATGCTGTATACTCGCTCACGGCCTCGCGTTTCTTGTTGTTGAACTCGCCAAGCACGTTTCCGTTGCTGTCTTCGATTCGGGTCACGAAAATAGGCTCCACGAACACACCCTTTGAAGGGAAGGTGTTATATGCCGACACCATCTCATATACATTAAGGTCGGCAGAACCCACACAAAGAGAATAAGTCTCGTCTATAAAGCTGCCTACACCCATCTTGCGCATCATGTCGGTCATTGCATGAGGACCGTACTGCTTCATGAGATATGCTGAAATGTTGTTCGAACTCTTTGTCAAGCCCCACTTGAGCGTCACGGTCTGACCAATCCAATCATCCCTGTCCGTACTCTTAGGAGTCCATGTCGTATCCTGCACGAGGAATGTCTGAGGCACGTTCACAACCTTGTCGCATGGGCTCATACCTTCCTGCATTGCCAGGGTGTAGAGGAACGGCTTGATTGTAGATCCCACCTGACGCTTGCCCTGACGGACATTGTCGTATTTGAAATAACGGTAATTCGGACCTCCGACATACGCCTTGATGTGACCGGTGTGAGGCTCTATCGCCATGAACGCAGCTCTAAGATGAGACTTGTAATATCTGATGGAGTCATCAGGAGTCATCAATGTATCTATGTATCCTTTCTTATTCCACGAGAATACTCTCATCTTGGTCTTCTCACTGAAACTCTTGCGGATCTCGGCCTCTGATGCACCACGATTCTTCATCACGCGGTAGCGGTCGCTCCAGCGCCTTGCCTGCTTCATCAACTGATCCACCATCTCATCAGGAACATCGTCTGAGAAAGGCTTGTTCTTCTTCCAGCGGAGATCTCTCCAGAAACTTCTCTGAAGATCCTTTCCAAGATGCTCTGCAACCGCCTCCTCGGCATACTGCTGCATCTTATAATTAATGGTAGTGTAGATTCTCAATCCGTCTCTGTCAAGATTATACTTCGACCCGTCCGCCTTGAGATTCTTGTTCAGCCAGCCGTAGAAGCCGTCATTTGCCCAAAGAAGCGAGTCCACGACATAATCTTCATACTGATAATACGAAGATCTCTTAGGTTCCTTGGCATTCATCGTACGACGGAGCATATCACGGAAATATGGGCCGAGACCGGCATTGTGGTCCTGAACCTTATAGGAGAGCTGGATAGGAATCTGGCTTACTGAGTCACAGACTTCCTGAGAAATATATTCCGCCTTCTCCATCTGTGAAATCACAAAGTTTCTTCTGACGAGCGACTTGTCCGGATTGATTGCAGGGTTATATCTGGTCGGCTTGTTCACCATACCCACAAGGGTTGCAGCCTCTTCGATGGTAAGGTCGATCGGCGCCTTGCCGAAGAATGTCTGGGACGCAGCCTTGATTCCATATGCATTGCTACCGAAGAACACCTGATTCATGTACATGGTGATGATCTCGTCCTTGGTGTAGTTTCTCTCAAGCTTTACAGCTGTGATCCACTCCTTAAGCTTGATCCATACCATCTTGAGCATGGACATGCCGGGGATCCTGCTGCTTACATCCTCGCGAGGATACAGTGTCTTGGCAAGCTGCTGAGTGATGGTACTGCCACCACCCTGACTTGAATCACCGCCGAGCAAGGTCTTGAACATCACACGAGCAAGACTCTGGTAGTCGATTCCTGAGTGATTATAGAAACGCACATCCTCTGTGGCCACAGCCGCATGTACGAGATTAGGAGAGAGTTCGTCGTATGTCACATAGGCACGGTTCTCAATATGGAAAGTTGTAAGAATTTCGCCGTCCTCAGCGATTACCTGTGTGGCAAGGTTGCTTTCCGGATTCTCAAGTTCCTCGAATGAAGGTATGTCCGCAAAAGCCCAAACAAGCAGAATCAAAGCTACCACCATGGTCACCGGAATAGAAAAAAGGATCCAGAACCATTTCACTATTTTCTTCTTTGTCGCGTCTGTCATCGTCAAAATATTTTTAAAAATTTTTCCTGCCTTTTACCTAAAGGTAATATATAATAAGGTATCAGCACAAGACGACAAAAGTAACAACAAAATTTGGAAAATTGCCCGGTTTGTGTGTTACTTTGCACGTCTTTTTCAAAAAAGAGGCATATAAACAGAAGAGTTAGATATGAAGGAAAGCAATCTCGTGATCGTCGAGTCACCTGGAAAAATCGACAAAATCAAGAAAGCCCTCGGTAACGACTATAAGGTCATGGCAAGCATCGGTCATATCCGTGACCTTGATGAAAGCGGACTCAGCATAGATATCACAAATGGATTCAAACCGGAATATGTGATTCCAGCAGAGAAGAAGAAGGTTGTGGCAGACCTGAAGAAGGCTGCAAAAGAAGCCTCAGCAGTCTGGCTTGCATCCGATGCCGACCGAGAGGGAGAGGCCATCTCATGGCATCTTTTCGAAACTCTCGAACTCAATCCAGAGAACACAAAGCGCATTGTATTCCAGGAAATTACAAAACCTGCTATCCTCAAGGCAATCGAGAATCCTCGTGAGATCGACATGAACCTTGTGAACGCTCAGCAGGCGCGCCGCGTTCTTGACCGACTTGTGGGATTTGAGCTTTCACCTGTACTTTGGAGAAAGATTCAGCCGAAACTTTCTGCCGGTCGTGTACAGTCTGTGGCTCTTCGACTTATCGTGGACCGCGAAAGAGAGATTCTTGCCTTCAACAACGAGGCATACTATAAAGTGGAGGCAATATTCCATCCGGAAGGAACTCCAGAGGGAACACTTGTAAAGGCCACCCTGGACACAAGATTCCAGGATATTGAATCAGCCCAGGCTTTCCTTGAAGACTGCATCGGTGCAACGTTCAGTATAAGCGATATAGACAAAAAGGAGGGTAACCGTTTCCCTGCCGCACCATTCACGACTTCAACCCTTCAGCAGGAGGCTGCGCGCAAGCTCCGTTTCTCTGTCAGCCAGACAATGAGCATTGCGCAAAAGCTTTATGAGCAGGGACTTATCACCTACATGCGTACCGACTCGACAAACCTTTCAGGTCTTGCAATAGGTGCCGCAAAGAATTTCATCTGCGACAACTTCGGAGAGGAATATTCACAGGTCCGCCAGTACAAGCCTAAGTCAAAGGGCGCACAGGAGGCTCATGAAGCAATTCGTCCGACATATATCGAAAACACATCAATCCAGGGAACTCCACAGGAACAGAAACTCTACGATCTAATCTGGAAGAGAACCGTTGCATCACAAATGGCAGACGCCCGCGTTCTCAGAACAGACATCAAGGTCGCCTCTGACAAGAGAGAGGAAAAGTTCAATGTACAGGCCACTCAGGTACTTTTTGACGGTTTCCTCAAGTTATATATCGAAAGCACCGACGATCCTCAGCAGGACGACGATTCTGTCATCCTTCCTGAAATGCACATCGGTGACATGATGACTGAGCACGGCATCACTGCAGAGTGCAAGTATACATCTGCACCATCGAGATATACTGATGCTTCCTTGATCAAGAAGCTCGAAGAACTCGAAATAGGACGCCCGTCCACTTATGCACCGACCATCACCACCCTTACAAAGGCACGTGGTTATGTTGTCAAGGGCGATAAGACCGGCATCAAGCACACTGTCACTAATCTCGCATTGAAGAACGGCAAGATCAAGACTTCCACAAAGACAGAAACTGTGGGTGCAGAGAAGAACCGTCTTCTTCCACAGGATATCGGAATGATTGTTACAGACTACCTTGTGAAGAACTTCCCTCAGATTCTTGATTATAAGTTCACAGCCAATGTGGAGGAGGACTTCGACAAGATTGCAGATGGAGAAATTGTCTGGAACGGCGTAATCAGCGATTTCTATGGCCCATTCCATACTACGGTACAGGAAACAATGAGCAGCAAGGAATACAGCAATGTCAGCCGTGAGCTCGGCGTTGCCCCTGACGGCCAGATGCTTGTGGCACGCTTCGGACAGTATGGTCCATACGTTCAGAAGGGAGATGGTGACAATAAGCAGTACGCAAGCCTTGGAGCCGGTCAGCTCATAGAAAGCATCACTCTCGAAGAGGCATTGAAACTGTTCGAACTCCCACGCACTGTAGGCCAGCATGGAGGCATCGATATCATCTGCACAAAAGGTCGCTTTGGTCCATATATCAAGTACGGTGATAAAAATGTATCGCTTCCGCGCGGCACAGACCCTTTGAAAGTGGATCTTGACACTTGCATCAAACTTATCGAAGACAGCTTGAACAAGACCACAGGAGGTATCATAGTAGAATACAAAGAATCTGACATTCAGGTGATTGACGGAAGCTATGGCCCATACATCAAGCATGCAGGCAGCAACTACAAACTCCCTAAGGGAACTGACCCCGCTACGCTTACAGAAGAAAAGTGTAAGGAAATCATAGCATCTTCCGAGCCTACAGGACGAAAGAAAAAACGCAAATAGAGGCTCTGCAAAACATAAATTTCAGCCGCGAGATATTGATTTTTTGCATAGAATCATTAATTTCGCGGCTGAAATCGTTTTAAATCGTAAGGATCATGTCAAACAACTATCAAATTGACCAGATCGATCAGAAGATTCTTTCTTTCCTGGTCAAGAACGCAAGAATGCCTTTCCTGGAGATCGCACGCGAGTGTAATGTATCAGGTGCTGCGATCCATCAGAGAGTCAAAAGGCTGGAGACCAATGGTGTAATTACAGGTTCTCGTCTACTCGTAAAGCCACAGGCCCTCGGACTCAATGTCTGCGCTTTCGTAAGCGTAACCCTTTCGGAAGCGAACAAATATCCTGAAGTAATTGAAGCTTTTAAAAAGATTTCAGAAGTGGTGGAATGTCATTTTGTAACCGGAAGGCATAACCTCCTTATCAAGATATTCTGCTTTGACCACGACCACCTCATGCAGATTCTTCTGAACACCATCCAGAAGATCCCGTATGTAATGCAGACTGAAACCCAGATTTCCCTCGACCAGGCGATCGAGCGTCAGGTGTGGGTGAAGGAATATCAGAACACAAGCTTCTCGGCAAGTGTGAAGAAACACAAGGAAGCCAAGAAGAAGGAAAAGGAAAGAGAAAAAGCAAAGGAGCAAGAGTAATCCTACATATCCCTGAGAGCGACTATGGCCTTGGCCATGATAAGGTCTTCAGGTGTTGTAATCTTTATATTGAGCCTCTCCCCCATAACGTAGGAGAGGCTTTTTCCGTATCTTGTGACAACTGAAGCATCGTCCGTGAAAGCCGGGTCATATGCCTGCGAATATGCTGCCTTGAGAACTTCGGACTGGAAGACCTGAGGAGTCTGTGCGCCGAACAGAACACTTCTATCAGCCTCTTCCCCGGCCGCTTCCCATACATCTTTCAATTCGGAAGGTCTTAGGACCTTCATCGTGTCCACACAAGGGATAACAGGCACCACTCCGACCTTATCTTCAGCAAATTCGAAAAGCTCACGAACCTTAGCGGGAGTTATGAGCGGACGAACTCCATCATGTACTGCAGCAATCGCCCCATCAGGAATTCTCGCCAGGGCGTTACGAACTGAATGAAAACGAGTTATGCCGCCTTTGACAAGTATCTGAGGGCATATGAAGTTATGCTTGAGACAATATTCCTTCCAATAATCAATGAAGTCCTCTGGAAGAACAGTCACTACCGAGATTCCGGGACATGCCTCGAGGAACACTTCGATGGTTCTCTGAAGGACAGCCTTACCGTCCATATCAAGGAATTGCTTGGGCATTCCGGCCCCCATTCTCGTACCGCTTCCTGCGGCCATCATGATGACATATCGTTTTCTTTCCATGCCACAAAATTAACAAAATTTTATCTTCTATATTCCGATATATTTTGTAATTTTGAAGCCTATAATTTTTAATCGAAAAAGCAGACAAAAAATATGGGATTTTCATTCTTAACCCAAGAGCTTGCGATGGACCTTGGAACAGCGAACACCGTCATTTTCCAGAATGACCAGATTGTTCTTGACGAGCCAAGCATCGTAGCTATCGACAACAATACAGGCAAGGCAATCGCCTTGGGACAGAAGGCAAAACTGATGCAGGAACGCGAGAATCCCGGCATCAAGACAGTCCGCCCAATGAAGGACGGTGTCATCGCAGACTTCAACGCAGCCGAGATGATGATCAGAGGCTTCATCAAGCAGGTGAACAGCCGTCGCAGATCGCTCTTCACACCGAACATCAAGATGGTGGTCGGCATCCCTTCAGGAAGTACCGAGGTGGAGATCCGTGCGGTGCGTGACTCATCAGAGCATGCTGGAGGACGCGACGTATATCTGATCTATGAGCCAATGGCATCAGCTCTCGGAATCGGACTTGACGTGGAGGCACCAAAGGGTAACATGGTCGTGGATATCGGAGGCGGTACAACAGAGATTGCTGTTATTTCACTCGGAGGTATCGTCGTACAGGACTCAATCAAGGTGGCCGGAGATGTGTTTACAAGCGACATCCAGCAGTACCTTCGTCAGCAGCACAACATCAAGGTCGGTCAGATCACAGCAGAGAAGATCAAGATTGCAATCGGAGCGGTTATTCCAGATCTTGACGACGAACCGGAGCCATATTCAATCACAGGTCCTAATCTCATGACAGCTCATCCGGTGCATGCAACCATCACTTATCAGGAGATTGCACACTGCCTCGACAAGTCTGTGGCAAGAATCGAGACCGGTATCCTCCATGTATTGGAGCAGACTCCTCCCGAGCTTTACTCGGACATCGTGGAAAACGGTATTCACCTTGCAGGTGGCGGATCACTTCTCAGAGGTCTTGCAAAGCGTCTGAGCGAGAAGGTAAACATTCCGTTCTACGTGGCAGATGACCCACTCAGAGCAGTAGCACGCGGTACCTGCCTCGCACTCAAGAATACAGAGAACTACACATTCCTCATGAGATAACATCTTGCGTAAAGGAAATCTAATACAGAACATGATAAATGCAGCTATCTTCATCATACTGGAGATAGCTGCGTTGACTATGCTTAACAACAACAGCCAGCTGCAGCAGGCATGGTTCTCAAGAGGCGCTCACGCATTCATGGGAACTGTTTGGGGCACAGGTCAAAGCATAAAGGAATATTTCTCACTCCGAAAAGTCAACGACGAACTGGCACTGGAGAACAATGAGCTCAGGACAAAACTGGCGAAGTTTGCCGAACTGACCGCAGACACCCACCACGACGAGTTCAACATACCGTCCGATGTGGCCGGTAATTTCAGATTCACTCCCGCCACCATAGTGAAGATCAGCAACAACACCCAGCACAACTACATGATAGTGGGCAAGGGCTCCAAGGACGGCATCACTGTCGGATCCGGAGTCGTGACAGGAAAGGGAGCAATCGGAGTGATCGATGCTGTGAGCGAGAACTATTCATATGCCCGTTCATTTCAGAACTTCGGGATGAGCATCAGTTCGAGAATCGGCAGATTAGGCTCGGTGGGACCGCTCGAATGGGACGGCCGCAGCCACAATAGAGCAATCTTGAAGGAGATTCCGCACCACATGGAATTCGAGAAGGGCGACACCGTGTACACCAGCGGATATTCTTCAATCTTCCCTCCTGACATTCCACTCGGAATCCTTGGAGAGGCTAAGATCGTCAATGGAGCGACATACGAGATCAACGTGGAACTTCTGGAGGACTTCAGGGCGCTGAGATATGTGACCATTGTAAGCAATACGGCACACGACGAAATCAAAAGGCTTGAGGAGGAACAGCGATGAGAACAGGACATAACACCAAGATACTATTCGTATTTCTGCTCATATGCCAGATTGCGCTTTGCAACTTCACGCATCTGGGTCCGTACATCATGCTCAGCATTCTGCCGGCCATGATCATGTGCATACCTCTGTCTGTAGGCACTGCAGGATGCATGCTGATAGCGTTTATCAGCGGTCTGTCAGTAGATTGGCTTTCTGAGGGACTCATAGGAATAAATGCAGCTTCCCTGATTCCCGTGGCCCTCGCACGCAGAACACTCATCAGAGTCATTCTGGGAGAGGATATGATCAACAGAATGGACAGCTTCTCAATCCGCAAGAACGGCCTTGGCAAGATTATGACTCTTATGATTGCTGCCGGCATCATTTTCCTTGCCATATATGTGACACTTGACGGAGCAGGCACAAGACCATTCTGGTTCAACGTTTCGAGATTCTGGCTTTCGCTTGCAGCAAACACAGCACTGGCAATCCTGACAGCAGATATCCTGTCACCTGATGACAGAAAATAGGAGGGCATCATGAAGCTGAACAGGAAGAACAGGCTCCTAATCGGGCTTTGCACAGCAGCAGGCATACTCATCGTGAAGTTATTCAGTATCCAGATCCTCAACGAGGATTATAAAAAGGATGCCCGCAATAACTCAATGGTCTATACTACCATCTACCCTACCCGAGGAATCATACACGACCGTAATGGAGAAATACTCGTGGGCAACAAGGTGGCATACGACCTTATGGTAACCCCTCGTGAGGTGGAAAAGTTTGATACTCTGGCCTTGAGCCGCGTCCTGGGTGTGGAACCGGACTTCATCAGGGAAAAGATGGCGGAATACAAACGTTTCCGCAGAAAGATCGGCTGGCAAAGTGTCGTGATGATCAAACAGATGCCTCAGGAATCATATATGAGATTTGCTGAGGTTGCATATAAATTCCCTGGGTTCAGAGGTCAGGCCCGCAGCATACGAGAATATCCGTTCAATGCAGGAGGAAATCTGCTCGGATATGTTTCCGAGGTCGATGCGGCCTATATGAAGAAACATGCCGAAGAATACAAGGCTGGAGACTACGCTGGAAAGACCGGTATCGAAGCTGCGAGAGAGAAGGAACTTCGTGGAGAGAAGGGATATAACATCTGGCTCCGCGACTCTCGAAACAGAATCATGGAAAGATACGAGGACGGAGCAGAAGACAAGGAAGCTGTTCCGGGAAAGAATATCACCACCACCATTGACGCCCATCTCCAGCACTACGGACAGATGCTCATGAACAACAAGGTTGGAAGTCTTGTAGCCATCGAGCCTTCTACAGGAGAAATCCTTACAATGGTGTCCAGTCCGGGTATCGATGTGGATATGCTTGCCGATATCGGAAGACATTACGGTGAGATTTCATCGAATCCATACAAGCCGATGTTCAATCGTGCCGTGCAGGCGCCGTATCCTCCGGGATCGGTCTTCAAGCTGGTCAACGGACTTATCGGTCTGGAGGAAAAGGTCATCAACACAAACACCCAGTATCCTTGCAGGATGGGATATCATTTCGGAAAAAACAAGCTTGGATGCCACGAGCACAAGTCTCCGGTGAACCTTGAGGAATCCATTATGATGTCCTGCAACGCATATTACTGCTATGTTCTCAGGGATCTGCTTGAAAATGACAAGTATGCATCCTTCGATGAGTCCATGGATCATTGGAATGAATATGTCAAGAGCTTCGGGTTCGGAAAGAAGCTGGGAAGTGACTTCCCTGCTGAACTTGGCGGATTCGTTCCGGATTCCAAATACTATAACAAAGTCTATGGAAAAGGTGGCTGGAAGGCAACCACAGTGATTTCACTTTCCATCGGACAGGGAGAGCTGGGATGCACCCCTCTTCACCTTGCCAACCTTTGTGCAACAATCGCAAATCGCGGATATTACATCATTCCTCATATTGTCAAGGACTCGGAACATGTGGAAATCGACCCGAAATATAAGGAGAAGAACTACACTTTGGTGGACACTCTGAACTTCCCTAAAGTTGTCGGAGGAATGTATCGCGCAGTGAACAGCGGATTCGGATCCGGAGGTACTGCGAGCATTGCAGCGGTGGATGGATTGGATATCTGCGGAAAGACCGGTACCGCTCAGAACCCACATGGACATGACCATTCAATCTTCATATGCTTTGCTCCGATGGACAATCCGCAGATTGCAGTGGCGGCTTATGTGGAAAACGGAGGTTTCGGAGCCACTTGGGCAGCCCCTATTGCATCTCTCCTTGTGGAGCAATACCTGAATGGAGAAATCAGCGACAAACGTAAACCCCTTGAAAAGAGGATTCTTGAAGGAGATCTCATGGACAGGGTAAAAGTCAAGAAATAATAAGATGATAGATCTGGGAGGACATAGAGGACGAGGTCTGGCAAAGACCATTGACTGGTGGCTTGTTGCATGCTGGTTCCTGATGACAATGATCGGATGGGCCAACATATATGCGTCCGTACACTCTTCTGAGCCATCATCCATCTTCGATTTTGCAAGCAGAAGCGGAAAGCAGTTTGTCTGGATCATGACCTCTGTCGGTCTGGCCGGACTCATTCTGTTTGTCATTCCACCACGGGCCTACGAGGGGCTTTCGCTGCTGATATATGGCGGAACGATACTGTTGCTTATTGCAGTGATCTTCCTTGGAATCGAGGTCAAGGGCTCACGGTCATGGTTTGCATTCGGACCAGTCCGTCTGCAGCCGGCTGAGATTTCCAAGATATCCACCTCTCTGCTTCTGGCAACTGTGATGAGTCAGTTGGGATATAGAATAGGGCGTCTTCGTGACTTTATCACCACAGCATTGATCATTCTGGCACCGATGATGATCATCATCCTTCAGAGTGAAACAGGTTCAGCATTAGTCTATGTGGGATTCATATTCATGCTCTACAGGGAGGGGTTGTCCGGATGGCTGATCTGCCTGATCGGTATGGCCATCCTGTCCTTCATCTTGACTCTTACTGCATCACCATACGTGGCTATCCTTGTAATCGGAGGTGTGACATCGTTGTGCATATCCCTATATTCCGGCCGCTTCAAATGGTGGCTGGCAATCGGCATTCCATTCATCATATTCTTCTGCTTCCTTCCATCACTTCTTGAAGCAATGGCCGGCTGGATTCATGGCGCGGAGCAGATTGCGGCAATCAAGGAATCCATTGAAGCAGGAGAAGAAGTTGCACTGCCTTTCATTATGCGCTTGAAGCCTCTTTACCTGCTGCTTGGTTTCTCTGCCATATGTCTGCCGATTCTCGGTTTCCAGGCCTTCCGTGAGGGAAACACTTTCACCCACCTCGGTATCCTGGCCTTCATCGGAGGCGTTCTGCTGGTTTTCTCTACAGACTTCATCTTCAACGATGTGCTGCAGGATCACCAGCGCAAACGTATTGAGGTGCTGCTTGGAATGAAGGAGGATCCATCTGGTGTGGGATACAACGTAAATCAGTCCAAGATTGCCATCGGTTCCGGCGGAGTCTTCGGCAAGGGATATCTGAAAGGCACTCAGACCACATATGGATTCGTACCTGAGCAGAGTACAGACTTCATCTTCTGCACCATCGGAGAAGAATGGGGCTTCTTCGGAACCTGCGGTGTGATCATCCTGTACGTATTCCTGATCTGGAGAATAATCAATCAGGCGGAAAGAAGCCGCGAGGCGTTCACTCGAATATACGGCTACTGCGTCGCCTGCTGCATATTCATGCACCTGTTCATCAATATCGGCATGACCATCGGTCTGATGCCGGTAATCGGTATTCCTTTGCCGTTCATCAGCTACGGAGGTTCCTCAATGTGGGCCTTCACAGTCATGCTGTTCATCTTCATTGCGCTTAACCGCAACGAACGCAAATACTTCTAAAGCCGGCTTGGGTGCCATATCACTGGATTTTGGCGAACACCTTCCACGGTTATAAAGGAAAAGCGTGGAAGATACCCATTTCAAAGTTGGGACCTTCCACGCTTTCAGTGTATTTCCGTGCTTGATATCTGCAGACTTATTCTCCAAACAAGTATTTATGCTGCTCTGGAGTGAGAGTGTCGATTTCACATCCCCAGTATGCGAGCTTGCGGGCAGCCACGTTCTGGTCGATCTCGAGCGGAACATCGTTGACCATCTGACCAGGTTCACGCGAGATTGTGTCGCGGTTCTCCACAAGATATTTCGCGCTGAGTGCCTGGATAGCGAATGACATATCCATGATCTCTGCCGGGTGACCGTCTCCTGCTGCAAGGTTCACAAGACGGCCCTCTGCGATGATATATATCTTGTTTCCGTTCTCAAGGGTATATCCGATGATATTCTTACGGGCCGGCTTCACTTCCTTAGCCATCTCTTTGAGACCAGCCACATCCACCTCGCAATCAAAGTGACCTGCATTGCAGCAGATTGCTCCGTCCTTCATCTTCATGAAGTGCTCCTTGGTGATTACGCCGTCACAACCAGTCACAGTCACGAAGATGTCTCCGAGAGGGGCAGCCTGCTCCATCTTCATCACCTTGAATCCATCCATCACGGCCTCCATTGCCTTGATCGGATCTACCTCAGTCACGATGACCTCAGCACCAAGACCCTTCGCGCGCATTGCAACACCCTTTCCACACCAGCCGTAACCTGCCACCACGACATTCTTACCGGCAACGATAAGGTTGGTTGTGCGGTTGATTCCGTCCCAGACAGACTGGCCGGTACCGTAACGGTTGTCGAACAGGTGCTTGCAATCTGCATTGTTCACAAGCATCATAGGGAACTTGAGAGCACCAGCCTTATTGAGCTGGACAAGGCGAAGAATACCTGTTGTGGTCTCCTCGCAACCGCCGATCACGTTAGGAATGAGATCCCTGTACTCTGTGTGCATGAGGTTCACCAGGTCACCACCATCGTCGATGATGATGTTTGGTCCCACCTCGAGAACTCTTCTGATATGCTCCTCGTACTCATGAGCAGTTGCATCATACCATGCAAACACATTCAATCCCGCCTGCACAAGAGCTGCTGCAATGTCGTCTTGAGTCGAAAGCGGATTGCTTCCTGTAACATACATTTCGGCACCACCGGCTGCAAGAACT
>JAEIGA010010137.1_pt1 | contig 14279 bp, 10 predicted proteins | sample 9270691 | NCBI WGS metagenome assembly JAEIGA01 (sample SAMN17057246, study PRJNA624740) | gut metagenome | biome: biome; isolation source: fecal sample | host: Bos grunniens | place: China: Xizang | collected 2019 | reverse complement strand
TCGAACAGGCCTGACGCAGAAATGAAAGGTGGTTTTCTGCCCGCTTATAGTAATGGAGCATGTTGTGATGATAGCTGCTATCCGGATCATTCTCATCCCAGGAAACCAGAACCCGGGTCCGATATATATATGCGATCAGGTCATTTTTATCACGAAAGTGATTATAAAAGGTTTGCCTGGAGACAGAGCTTTCCTCCAGCAGATCTGAAACCCGAATGGCTTGAAGCGGTTTTTTCTCGCAAAGAGAAAGCAACGCATCGGAGAGAATTTTTTTTACATCAATTGCCATCAGTTTGTAATACTCCTTTAAGAAATACACTTGGTGGATATTTTGCAAAAAAGTATCGAGTAAGTCATATTGTGTTTTTATTATAGCGAACATGGGGATCAGGTTGACTTTACAAATACGGGAAAATGTAAAAATTGAAAGACAAATCAATAAAAAAATCAAGATATTGACAATAAAAGATACTGTCAACATTTGAACAATTTGCATGTGGAGTTGATATCTGGAACCGGGGATAGCATTGTCAATTCCATCCCTGGGGATTCATTGCTATAACTGAATTAACAGGAATCTGTCTCCGACTGGGAAAACAGGACGGATTTAAGCCGGGCAGGCATGGAGACAGCAATGTTTGCAGCCAATTTTTCTGGCGTTTCCGACATGCCGTTGTTGATCCACTCAATGAAAGAATAAACAATCCCATAGGAAACAAAATGACAGGAGAAATGCAGATCCGAAGGAATCTGTTTGTCCGGACCAAGGCGTTTGGCGAGCTGTTTTTCATACCAGCTGACGCAAAATTCATAGGCGAAATCTGCCAGAGAATTCTGCCCTTCTATCTGAAATGCCTGCATTAGAAAACGTTTATAAGGAAGCATGCAGGCATAGAATTCGGTTCGGATGGCGAGCTCAGAGTGTGACTGGAGAGAGTCCTCCCAGGAACGCAGGATCCTTTTGGAATAGATGTAATGGATCAGATCATTCTTGTCCTGAAAATGATTATAAAACGTTGTTTTGGATGCACCGGTTATTTTGGAAAGATCGGTAACAGAAATATAACGAAGCGGTTTGTGCTCACATAGATCCAACAGGGCATCAGCAAACAATGCCTTCATATTAATTGCCATTGAAAGAACCTCTATTTGGTAAAAACGTTTTTTTTATTATATAAAACGAAAATTAGATTTGCAAGAAAGATGAGAAAGGAGAACATTGTGAAAAACTGGAATATCTCATTCGGTCCGGATGTTGTTTTCGGGATTGATGCACGGAAAAAGCTGGGGGAACAGCTGGAACGGTTCGGATGTAAACGCGCACTGCTGATCCATGACGAGATCATGGCAGAATTCGGGCATGTGGCAGAATTGGTTGCGATCGCAAAGGAAAAGGGAATTGAACTTTTGACTTACGCACCGGAGATCGGAGAGCCGACGCCGGATCGTGTCGATCAGGCGGCTGCATACGCAAAAACGCAGAATATTGATGGCCTGGTGGCACTTGGAGGCGGTGCAACAACAGACATCACCAAATTTGTCGGAAAAATTCTGGCAAATGGAGGAAAAGCAGAAGACTACCTTGGCTATACCAATACAACAGGCCCGAAAACATTTCGTCCTGTGATCATTATGCCGACGACCGCAGGTACGGGTGCAGAGATAACATTTGGCCTGATCTGCAGTAACAGCAAAGGGCAGAAGCGGGCATCTAAGCATGAGACGACTGTTGTAATCACGGATCCGACATATACATTCCAAATGCCAAAGAGTCTGACAGCAAATACCGGGATCGATGCGTTTGCACATGCTACGGAAGTAATGAGCAACACAACAGCAATTCCGCATCTGATGGCAGATGCGCTCTCAAAAGAAGCGGTTCGCATTGCATATCGGTGGCTGCCGGTCGCCTATGAGGATGGAGAGAATGTTGAGGCACGGACACAGATGAGCTTTGCCGGCATGCTGGGCGGCTATTGTCTCCGGCTCAGGAAGGCCAGCTTCGGACACAGCATCGCTAATCAGGTTTCCAACCGGTATCACTATCCGCACGGAATGGGGGTCAGCGTTGGACTGGCACCGTTTGTACGATATCAGGCAAAGATGAATCCGACATGGGTACAGATGATGGCAGAGGCGCTTGGATTCCCATATGAGGGAGAATCAACAGGACAGAAAATCGTGGAAGCGGTAGACGGGCTGTTGAAGAAAGTGGGATGCAGATCCATGAAGGAACTGGAAATCCCGAAAGAAGTCATCGAAGAGATGGTAGAAGATATCAAACTGGATGATAAATGGCAGGTTGTGTCGCCGGAAGCAGTGCCGGATTTTGAAATTATGAAGCAATGTATGTATGAAGCATATGATTTTTAATTTGTAGCAGAAAGGAGACAGGTCATGAAGCTGTATTTACTGGATCTGGGTTATATGGAGATTGATTATAACTTTATTGTTGCCGGTTCGATCGGCGCAACCAGAAGCAATCCGCATCCCACCTGTGAATGGATCAGGATTCCGATGGTTTCCGCACTGATCCAGCTGGATGACGGCAGATGGGTTCTGTATGATACCGGCTGTCATTATGATGGGATGAACGGCTACTGGCATGATTCGATCTGTGAACGTTCACCGTTCCATTATACGGAAGAACAGCGGATTGAAAACCAGCTGGCAAAGATTGGATTAAAGCCGGAGGATATTGACATTCTGGTGATGTCACACATGCATATGGACCATACAGGAAACATACACTTATTTAAACATTGTACCGGTTATGTCAACCGGAAAGATATGGAATATGCCTTGTCGCTCGTTTTTCAGCATGAAGATCCCTGGGCGCAGAACAATTATATCCGGGATGAAGTGACCTGTCAGCTGAAGGAATGGGTTTATCTGCCGGATGAGGACGTGGAACTTGTACCTGGCGTAGAGTTCCTGTACCTGCCGGGGCATACAGCCGGCGTGACGGGCATGCGGATCAGTCTTCCCAACACAGGAACCGTGGTAATGACATCAGATGCATGTTACACGAAAGAAAACTTCGGGCCGCCGATCCGTTACAATGCCCGCACCCCGGACAGCGTCAAATATGATGCCTCGATTGAGCGGGTGCGGAAAATGACGAAAGAACCGGGCTTTGGCCTGCTGATCTTCGGACACGATTGGGGACAGTATGAGACATTAAAGCATATACCGGAATACTATGATTGACATCGATCAGATGAGACCGGAATGACTTGCGGGGTTGACAAAAAGAAAACGATGACAAGTGATGAAGGAGGACAGAGATGGGAGAAGAGAGAGTACTGCAAAACCATATTATCCAGTATGTACCGGAATATTCGGTCTGCACGGGATGCCATAGCTGTGAGATCGTCTGCAGCTTGATTCATGATAAAACGGCTGGCCCGGGACATGGCAGGATCCAGTGTGAGTTCGGCAAGGTCAATCAGATGCTTCATACGGTACATGCATGCCAGCAGTGTGAAGATCATCCATGCTATGAGGCCTGCCCGAAGAAAGACAAAGCCATGCGTCTGCATGACAATGGCGTTGTCTATGTGGTGGAAGAGGAATGTATTGGTTGCGGTCTGTGTCAGAAGGCCTGTGTATTTGAACCGTCCCGTATCGCAATGAGTGTAAAAAAAGATCCGGAGACCGGCAAAAAGAGCAGGAAAGCAAAGAAATGCGACCTTTGTTACGGAAGAGAAGAGGGACCAGCCTGTATACAGTTCTGTCCGGTGCGCTGTCTGGGTCTGAGTGAGGATCCGCTGCCGGAGATCAAAACAGAATTTGCACAGGCGTCGGCAACAGATGGCGTTACACGATAGAAGGGAGGAAGATGTCATGAAAAGGATCAAAGCAGAAAATGGCTTATATGGATATGCCGGAAACATTTTGAGAATCAATCTGACTGACAGTACAACAGAGTGTATTCCTTCCTCAAAATATGTGCCGGAATACATTGGCGGCATGGAAGTCGCAAATAAGATCTTCTGGGATGAAGTCAAAGGAAATGTAGGGGCCTATGACCCGGAAAACAAGATCATCTTTATGACTGGACCGGGAAACGGAACAGGTGTGCCGCTCTCCGGACGCTGCGCTGTATGCGGTGTTGCAGCAAGTACATTGCCGGAACAGTATACACACAGCAATATTTGCGGTTATTTTGGCGGTATGCTCAAATACGCGGGATATGACGGTCTGATCATAGAAGGCAGAGCACCAAAACATACGTATGTATATATTGAAGATGACAAAATTGAATTTCTGGATGCGGATGCAGACGGACTGTGGGGTCAGTTTGTGCATGAGTCACAGGAGTTCCTGTTTGATAAATATGGCAGAGACGCGCACAGCCTGGTGATTGGTCCTGCAGGTGAAAACCTGCATCGGCATGCATCTATTGCGACAACAAATGACAGTGTTTCAGCAAAATCAGGATTTGGAGCTGTATGGGGATCAAAAAACCTGAAGGCAATCTGTGTAAAGGGAACAGGGACGCTGAGTATTGCGGATCCTGAAAAGGTTCTTAAGATCCGTGAATGGGCCGGCAATCCGGACATGCTGGCAAATCCGATGACACCGGACAACAATTTCCAGACATTCTTTGGCGGATATACGGAGGTTCCCGGTTTTGCCAAACGGGCAAGGATCTGTAACAGTTATGGTTGTAACCAGACCTGTATCCCGTGTTTCTTTGATACTGATAATCCGCTGGAACCGGGGAAAGCTGTTTCACAGTCTGCAAAGTGTATGGAGATGTTTGGCGCAGGATATAAATATGACTGCGGTTATGGCAACAACTGGTTTGTCAATTCAAAACGGCAGGAAAAGCCGGGGGAAAACGAAGGCAAGAAGGGGGTCTACAAATACATTACCCTTGCGATCCAGGACGAAGAGGATCCGGATCTTCCCTATTTGCAGGAATACTATGAAGGTGATCGGTATGATCTCTGGGGACCGAACCTGCCCGTTGGAGCGGCGCTTTCCTACCTTTGTATCGAGTACGGACTGGACAAATGGGAAACGGTTCTCTGGGGGATGACATGGCTTTCCATGTGTCAGAAGGAAGGCTTGTTCGAAGACATTGATTTCGGCATGGAAGTAGATGTGGATAATCTGGAGTTTGTTAAACATTTTCTTCACATGTCAGTTTACAGAGAAGGGGAACTGGGAAATATTTTTGCAGAAGGTATGGCCCGTGCGATCCGGACACTGGGAAAAGAAAAATTCGGTGACACCATCTATCAGGGAAGGTTCAATTCAAAGACAGGGGAGCGTCTGGATATTCCGGTCAGCTTTGAAGCCGGCTGGGGATGTTCATCCCATTGGCTCGGCAGAGGATATCAGGGCTGTCCGAAACCATGGTGGTTGATCTATGCGTTGACCTGGATGATCGACAGCCGTGACGGATCCAGCAGTTCTCATTTCCATGAATGGATTGATCATTACAATCTGTACAAGGATGACCCGTCCATGTACCATGAGCTGGTGAAATTCATGGCAGAGAACAGGCGCTGGCAGCATCTGAAAGAAAGCCTGCTGTCCTGTGAATGGAAGACACCGGATATGGGACATCCGAATATGGAACGGGATCTGTTTGAGGCAGCTACCGGAATAGAAGGGGTTACAGAAGAAGATCTGATGGAAAATGCTGAACGCAGCAATCTGCTGTTCCGCGCAATTTTGATGCGCAATGATAACCGGACAAGAGAAATGGAAGTTGCCGAGATGTATCCGTGGCTGACCTGGCCGGATCCGAACGGAGAACGTGTGACTTGGGATGAATGGAATGATCTGGCTGATATGCTGTATGAAGAAGAAGGCTGGGATCTTGCAACCGGATGGCCATACCGGTCAACCTGGGAAAAATACGGCCTAAAGGATATCGCGGATGAAATGGAAGCAATCGGTAAGCTTCCGCCGGAAGGCAGGAAAGAGTATCAAAGAGCAGCCAATCCGATCGGACGATAGCCGGATTCGGAGATGAATCAAAAGAGACGGAAAGGAATAGAAAAGCATGGCAAACCATATTGTAAAATGTCCGCCGTCATATTCCCTTTGTACGGGCTGCAGGAGTTGTGAAATGCTCTGCGCGATCATGCAGGACAGGGTTGTCAGCCCGTCCTGCAACCGGCTCTTTGTTGTACAGGGACCGACAAACCGGCAGACTTATACTGTGTACACTTGTGCCCAATGTGACGATCATCCTTGCTATGAGGCCTGTCCGTTTCCGGATCGTGCTATGAAAATCGATGAAAACGGGATTGTTTATATTGATGAAGCATATTGCATCGGATGCGGAAAGTGCAGGAGCGCTTGTAAATTACACCCTGCCAGAATCAATCTGGTGAAGTCAAAAGACAAGGCAAAACGAAAGGCAAAAAAATGTGATCTTTGCCGTACGAGAGAGGAAGGGCCGGTCTGTGTTCAGTATTGTCCGGCAAAATGTCTGGAAGTGAATGACAAGCCGCTTCCCTGGGGAGAAGAAGAGGAAGTGCGATGATTGAAAAGAATGGCAAGCAATATGCGGGATATGCCGGGAAGATCCTGCGGGTCAATCTGACAGACCGGTCAACAGAATGCATTCCATCAGAAAAATATCTGCCGGAAAACATCGGCGGAAGAGCGTTGGCAAACCGGATATTCTGGGATGAGGTCGGCCCCGGGGTCAGTGCATTTTCGCCTGAAAACACACTCATTCTAGCGACCGGACCTACAACAGGAACCGCGGTCCCGACCGGCGGACGGACAACCATGACGGGCATCTCTCCGAATTCCTATCCTGAGCAATATGCTTACGGAAGTGTCGGAGGCCGGGTTGGGACCGAATTAAAATATGCCGGATATGACGCGCTGATCATTGAAGGAAAGGCTGATGCTCCTGTTTATCTGCTAATAGTGGATGATAATGTGCAGTTTCTGGATGCCAGACCAATCTGGGGAATGCTTGTACATCCGACACAAGCAAGTATCACACTGGCGCATGGGCCGCGTGTCTGCAGTATGGTGATCGGACCGGCAGGAGAAAACCTCTGCAGAAATGCAACCATTACAACCAGCAATGACCATGCACTGTCAAAAGCCGGCTTCGGCGCAGTATTTGGATCGAAGAATCTGAAGGCAGTTGCGATCATAGGAAATGGTGAAATTGTTCCGGGAAATATTGAAAAGATTATGGATCTGCGGGGCAGAGTAGGCGAGCCACAGCAGATTGTTAACCGGATCCTGCACCAGACCAGCTCCATGTGCAGTGGAAATGCCAGTTTCCCTGCAGACTGGGACCTCGGGCTGTTTTCCTGCAGCCCGGGCTGTACCATGCGCTGCCAGCGTACCATGATGGGAACGGAGTCTGTTTTTGGCGGGGATCATATTGACCAGATTGAAAAATGCGTCAGTCCTTTCTGCGGAAATATGAGCAGGGAGAATGATTTTCCGACATGGCTGTTTGTGACAACGGAGCGAAACTACAGGACCATGTCGAATGTCAAGAGCTGGGGAAAGGGTCCCGATACGGAAGATCCGGAATATGATCTGATCGAACAGGAAACCATTCCGGGGGACTATATCAATTTTTACGGGCCAAGCTTTGACCGCGGTACAATCCTGAACCAGATGTGCAACGAGTATGGACTGGACAAGTGGGACATGGGCGTCTGGTATTTTACCTGGATCGGTATGGCAAGGCAGGAAGGACTGCTGGACGATTTGGATTTTGGAATGGATCCTGATGATATCGCATTTGTTAAGCATTTTATTACCTGCATCACTTACCGACGCGGAATAGGAGATATTTTTGCAGAAGGCATGGCACGCGCCATAAGGATACTTGGGAAAGAAAAATACGGAGATGCCACTTATCATGGACGTACATCAGCAGATGGGGAACCCCGTGAACTGCCTGTGAGTGTAGAGGTTGGCTGGGGACAGACCATGCACTGGAGCGGACGGGGCTATCAGGGAACGCCAAAGTGGCTCTGGCTGATTAATTCCCTTCATTTCATGACGAGCACCAGAGATCCGATCTGCAGTGCACATATTCATGTGCTTCCCAAACAGGTCCGCCAGTTTTATAAGGACGGCCCTTCAAGCAGTCGACGGTTGGTAGAATTGGCTGTACAGAATGAAATAGACAGTGTAAAAAAGGATTCTGTTACAACTTGTGAGTGGCAGGCACCGAATCCATTCTGGCCAACATTGGAGAGTGAAATGATGGAAGCTGCGACAGGAACATCCTGGACCAGGGAAGAACTGAATGATGCCTGCAACCGCGGACGGCTTCTCTTTCGGGCAATCCTGATGCGGAATCATGGAAGAAGCCGGGATATGGAAGCAGCAGAAGTGTTTCCGAATATGACGTTTCCGGATCCGCGTGGTGAAGTTGCCACATGGGATGAATGGAATGAGGTTGTGAACATGTATTACGAAGAAAGTGGATATGATCTTGCAACCGGCTGGCCGTTCCGTTCCACATGGGAGAAGTATGGCCTGAAAGATGTTGCGGATGCACTTGAACAGCTGGATATGATCCCGCCGGAAGAGGAAACAATATATTGTAACCAGCCTCTGGAATGTGGTCTTCATTAGTTTTTTGTATATACCGATAGCCAAAATATATTATTGCCCATAAGTGCTTAATGCTATAATTAACATAGACGATAGCAATATTCACAGAAGGGATAATAATATGAAAACGATGTATCATATTCTTGAAGAAACAGAAGTGGATAAGGGCATAATTGTTTTAACAGTGATTACTGGAGCACAACGCGGTGAAAAAGCACTTCTTTCTGCCGGGAAGATCATCTGGCAATCAGAAGAGAACGGGTTCCTGAAGTTACATCAGGAAGAAGTATGCCGGATCGAAGAAACAACAGTCGAAGAAATTGACGGTAGTCATGTCTATGCAGAAGTAATAGGGCGCGCAAAGCATCTGGTGATTTGTGGAGGTGGTCATGTCGGATTGAAACTGATCGCAGCTGCCAGACTTGCAGATTATCAGGTGACATTAATAGAAGACAGACCGCTTTTTGCCGGTGAAGGCAGAAAAGCCGGTGCCAATGAAGTAATCTGTGACACATTTGAGCGTGCATTAGAAGAAATTACCGGAAACAGCGACACCTATTATGTGATTGTGACCAGAGGACACAGCTATGATGATGTCTGCCTGAAAGAGATCGTGAAAAAACCATATGGCTATATCGGTATGATCGGAAGCCGCAGGAAGACTGCAATGGCATTTGAATTGCTGCGAAAAGAAGGCGTTTCTGAGCAGATCATAGCAGATGTACATGCGCCGATCGGCTTAAACATCGGTGCGAAAACACCAGCAGAGATAGCAGTTGCCATCCTTGCGGAGATTATCGAAACCGGCAGCAAAAAGGAGCATTCCGAAGGATATTCAGAGGAATTGCTCAATGCCATTCTTAAGGTGGAGAATATCGAAGATGAAAGATTTGCTTCAGCAGTACTGTGCACGATTGTAGGAAAGAAAGGATCTGCACCGCGTGAAGTAGGTGCAAAGATGCTTGTCCTGCCGGATGGAGGCTTGATAGGAACGATTGGCGGTGGATGCGTGGAAGCGGATGTGATCAGCAAGGCGCGTCAGATGATGGCAGTTGACTTTTGTGATCCGGTACTGTTTGAAGTGAATCTGACGAATGAGCAAGCTGAAAAAGAGGGCATGGTCTGCGGCGGCAGAGCACAGGTGTTTATGGAAATGATAGGCGGTGAGATGGAACATGAGTGATCATATCATTTATCTGGATCATGCAGCTACGACACCAATGAAAAAGGAAGTTCTGGATGCAATGCTGCCATGGCTTACATCGGAGTATGGCAATGCATCATCTCTGTATCCGCTGGGATTGCGTGCGCGTGCTGCAGTAGAGCAAGCCAGAGAACAGGTTGCGGAAGTGATCGGTGCCAAGGCAGATGAAATCTTTTTTACAAGTGGCGGAACAGAGGCAGACAACTGGGCACTTTTGACTTCTGCTATGAAGCGGAAAGAGAAAGGAAACCATATCATCACAACAAGGATCGAGCATCACGCGGTTTTAAAAAGTTGTGCGTTTCTGGAAAAGAACGGATTTCGAATCACGTATCTTCCGGTACCGGAAAACGGTGTAGTAGATCCGAAAAAACTCGAAGAAGCCATCACCGATGATACGATCCTGATCAGCATGATGACTGCGAACAATGAAATCGGAACGGTGCAGCCCGTCAGACAGATCGGAGAACTTGCGGCAGCGCGTGGTATCCTGTTCCATACAGATGCGGTGCAGGCATATGGACATATTCCAATTAATGTTGCGGAAGATCATATAGATCTGTTATCAGCATCTGCGCATAAAATCGGAGGCCCGAAAGGGGTTGGTTTACTCTACATCAGGAAAGATCTTTCTCCTGAAGCGTTTATTCATGGCGGGCATCAGGAAAAGCGAATGCGTGCAGGAACAGAAAACGTCGCCGGGATTGTCGGATTCGGCAAAGCGGCGGAACTGATCATGGATCACATGAAGAAAAACACTGTTCAGGAAAGAAGTTTCCGCAACCAGCTGATCACAAGAATCCTTGGAGAGATTCCCGGAACACATTTGAATGGCGACCGCAGGCAGAGGCTTTCCAATAATGTCAACATACAGTTTGAAGGAGTGGATGCGGAACAGTTGCTGCTTCGCCTGGCAGATCATGGAATCTGTGTCAGCGGCGGTTCGGCCTGTGCAAGCGGAAGCATCTTGCCCAGTCATGTTCTGACTGCGATTGGATGCAGTCATGAGGCTGCGCTCGAGAGCATACGATTTACGGTTGGACCTGACCTGACCATGCAGGACATCGATGAGACCATGCGTATACTGAAAATAGAAGTAGAGGAGCTTAGAAAGATCGCTGGTGTGAAGCGGGAATTTAAGGGATTTATCAACTGGTCAGTCCCTTGCTGAGTTCGATACAGATGTTGAAAGAAAAAAGAAGTCCCACGAAATGGTAGGAGTTGCATTTCGTGGGACTTCTTAAAGTGATTTAAACTGCCATTTGTGCGGCATGGTGAGAACATTCAGAATGCGGGCTGTGTGATGGACATCCGCTGCCATTTTCGTAATCAGTGATATACGGCAGGGCATTGTAAACAGCTGCTCTGACGGATTCTTCTACCGTCAGACCGCTGCCGTTAAATCTTGTGATCGCAGCACCGGCGATCGGTTCAAATTCTTCTTCCTTCATAGTGCCACATACGACAGCTTCTACATTGTAATTGATAATTTCTTTCTGAAACAGATCCGGTTCGTCCGGTGTTTTTGTATAGACTGATTCCGGATGCATGCCGTCACTTTCCATGATCCACAAATGATCTGCATCTTCATACCGATCCGGTATGATCGATCCATAAGTACTTGAATTAGATAATACTGCGATTAACATTTCTTTTTTCCCCTAAATAATAGCTAAATTGGATTGGCTTCAATCTCTGCCATCACTTCGGCAAACGGTCGGCCGACAACAAACGGTTCAGGTGCATATTCTTCGCCTGCTGCTTTCTTGTCGATGGCGTCTTTAAGTTTCTTCGGTGTGGCCGGCATGTCATGGACACGAATACCGACTGCATCGTAGATTGCGTTCAGTACACAGGTATGAGATACGCTCTGGAAGCACTCAGAAGCGCCGCCCGAACCAAACGGCCCGTTTTCACGCGGTGTTTCGTGATATTCGATAGTAAAGTTTTCATCATCCGGCACCTCATTGCAACGCATGAATCCGCAGCCGAGCGGTGACATGTAGCGTTTCTCCATGTCAGAATAACTCTCTGACAGCGCGTAGCCCATAGAATGGAAGATACCGCCATAAGCCTGTCCGTCGAGTGCGAGGAAGTTGCCGACAACACCGACATCAGCGATGGAATTACATGCAGCGACACGGGTCTTTCCGGTGGAAGGCTGCACTTCGACGCGTGCGATATTGATGATGAAGTTCTGATCCGGCATCGGGTCGCCCTCGCCTTTGTTTGGCTCAAGCTGTGTATAACCAAGCGATTTGGTGTTATATACACCCTTGTACCAGGTCGGGATCCCTTCTGCTTTCATTTCGTCGTAAGTACGATAAGTGCCGTCAGGTTTGCGCATCGCAGCCATCAACTGGTTTGCTGCAAGGATGGTAGCGTTGCCGGCCATATAGTGACAACGTGACGATGCGGCTGGTCCTGTGATCGGGCACATCCGGGTATCATTCTGTACCAGGATGATATCATCCTTGGTGATGCCGAGAGGTTTCAGTGCTTCGACGGTTTCAACCAGTGTTCCGATATCTGCCCCCTGTCCCTGATCTTCCCAGCAGTTGTAGTGTGTGATACGTCCATCAGGCATAAGCTCTAATGCCACTTCTGAATTGTCTACCGGAAGGGATACATGATAACCGCCAAGGGAAATACCGATGCCTCGAACCCATCCTTCTTCGGCCGGTTCAGACTTCCATTTCTTGGCTGCTTCCCAGGTCGGGCGGAACTGATTCATCATATCCTCAAGCGGGTACAGTCTGTAAGGACGGTTGTTGATCGTCAGATCGCCTTCTCTTGCGACATTTTTGAAGCGGAACTCATATGGATCCATACCGATCTCACGTGCCAGCATATCTGCGATCTGCTCGCCACCGGTGTACATTTCCGGCGATCCGGCACCGCGGTATGCGGTAACATAGGAGTTGTTTGCGAGAACACCACGGCAAAGACCGCGTACGTTCGGGACATTGTAATAGCCGAGCGGGAACCGGGCGCCCTTAAACATGTTGTTGATTACGGAACCGACGATACCGCCTGCTTCCAATGCAGAGTCAAACTGAAGCGCAAGGATCTTTCCGTCTTTATCAACAGCTGCTTTGTAGTTTGCAAAGTGGTTGCCGCGTTTACCGGTAACCAGCTGCTTCTCTTCATAGCTGAAAGTAATGCTGGTTGGTTTGCCTGTGCAGTAGGTACCGATGGCAGCATACATAGCAGCATCATAACGCATGGCTGCTCCAAAGCTTGCGCCGGTCGGGGATTCGATGACACGGCATTTCTCAATACCAAGTGCTTTCGGGATACCTCCCAGAGGAGCCGCGACGCTTTGGGATTTGTAAACGACGGTCAAGACGCCTTCTTCATCATAGAAACATTGCGCTGCTTCCGGTTCCAGAGACAGATGCGGCTGACGGGAGGAATGGAAACTTCCTTCTACAACCTTGATATCCGGATTGGTTTCTGCTTCTTTAAAGATTTCTTCCGGGTCTTTGCCTTTCATGACAGGCTGGAAAGCGAAGCAGTTGTCTACACCGTCAATGACCTGTACGGCATCCGGCTTGCAGGATTCGAGAAGATTATCATAAACAGGGAGCTCTTCATAGGTGACTTTAATCTTTTTGACTGCTTCCCTTGCCTCTTCTCTTGTGCGTGCCGCAACAATCGCGATGGCATCGCCTTTTCGGCGGATCTTTTTATCATTTAATGCATAGATATGGTCAAAGTCGATCTTGCTTCTCTTGTTTGCAAGCGGACTTCCCATATCGTTGGTGCCTTCTGTGATATCTTCAGCTGTAATGACAGCCTCTACACCCGGCATGGCTTCTGCCTCAGATGTGTCAATATTCAGGATTCGCGCATGCGCAACTTCCGGCAGACGGATTGCAAGCTGAAGGGTCTCAGCAGGCATCTTTTCACCGATGTCTTCGCCATAGTCCGTAACACCCATAACCTTGCCAAGTGCGGCAGGACGCGGATGATGGGAATGATAGATGCTGTCTCCTTCCGGGATCTCCGGATCCAGAGAAGAAAGCGGTGCCTTTCCGCTCATCACTGCTGCGGCAGCCATGGTTGCGTCTACCAACGGTTTATAGCCTGTACAGCGGCAGAGATTGTTGTTCTTTGAGAACCAGTCACGGACTTCCTGCCTTGTAACGTTCGGATTCTTGTCGAGCAGTGCTTTTGCAGACATGATAAAGCCCGGTGTGCAGAAGCCGCACTGGACACCGCCGTATTTGATCCATGCGCGCTGGATCGGATGCAGGTTGGAAGCGATACCGATTCCTTCAATGGTTTCAATTCTGGCATGCATCGGAACCTTATTCATCTTCTTGATGCATGCACGCACCGGCTCGCCATCGACGATCACAGTACAGACACCGCATTGCCCGGTGCCGCAACCGATTTTTAAACCGGTCAATCCATAACGACGGAGAACGTCCGCAAGTGTATCCTTTTCATAATCAAAATACAGTGCACGTTCCACACCGTTAACATAATACATTTCTTTTTT
>JAEIGA010010136.1_pt1 | contig 14280 bp, 11 predicted proteins | sample 9270691 | NCBI WGS metagenome assembly JAEIGA01 (sample SAMN17057246, study PRJNA624740) | gut metagenome | biome: biome; isolation source: fecal sample | host: Bos grunniens | place: China: Xizang | collected 2019 | reverse complement strand
TCAGTATCATCCAGCGCTTTACCGGTCGAAAGGAGAATATGGACGATCTGTTTCAGGTGGGGTGTATCGGATTGATCAAGGCAGTCGATCATTTCAACCTGGAACTGGATGTGAAATTTTCCACCTATGCCGTCCCTATGATCATTGGTGAGATCAGGCGTTATCTCCGTGATAACAACGCGATCCGTATCAGTCGGTCGGTACGGGATCTGGCATACCGTGCTTTGCAGGTGCGTGAGATTTGGATGCGTGAAAAAGAAACCGAGCCGACGGTCGATCAGATCGCCAAGGAATTGGGCGAGGATAGGGAAAACGTTCTGCATGCTATGGAGGCAATTGTCGAGCCGATCTCTCTCTATGAGCCGGTATTCAGCGACAATGGGGATTCGCTCTACGTGATGGATCAGCTCAGCGACTCCGGAAGTAGTGATGAGATATGGTTGGAAAACATTGCCCTGAAGGAGGCCATGAAAAAGCTGAGTGAGCGAGAGCGGACCATTATCCAGCTTCGCTTCTACGGAAACAAGACACAAATGGAGATCGCCGAGGAGATCGGGATTTCCCAAGCGCAGGTGTCCCGCTTGGAGAAGGGCGCATTGGAACGAATCCGAAGAGAATTTTGAGCAAAGGCGGCTTACCGTGCAGGTAAGCCGCCTTTGCTTTATGTTGTGATTGATTCCCAGGTGTAACTTGATGCGGGCGCCTCGGAGAAATGCAGGATCGCGTTGGCAAGTGTCTGGGCTTCGGACTTGTCGTGCGTTATTAAGAGCGTCAATTTCCCCGGGCCGCTCCTTTCCGCGCGGACCAAATCCATGATCTGGGCTCGCATTGCTTCATCCAATCCGCGAAACGGTTCATCCATCAGAAGCAAATCACTCTCGCAGTATAGCGCTCTTGCGATAGCCACTCGTTGCCGCATGCCGCCCGATAGCTCATCGGGATAGCGCATGGCGCAGTCGGCCAGACCGACTGCCTGCAGCCATTGCTCGACACTCCGAGACGGATCTGTTTTTTGACTGCGTGCCAGACGGATATTGTCTGCCACGGTACGCCAGGGGAGCAGACGGGGCTCCTGGAATACATATGCCTTTGATGGGGCCGTTACTTGGACGGTACCCTTGGTCGGACGCTGCAGTCCCGCGAGTATCTGTAGAAGCGTGGTTTTTCCGCACCCGGACGGTCCCATGATGGCAACGATACCTTGCTCGGGAAATTGGATTGAAAGATCACGGATGGCAACGGTAGAGCCAAACTGTTTTGTGAGCTTGGATACTTGAGTAATCATAGGCTACCTCCCGTGTGCGTTTTTCGAAGCAAGAGGCGGAGAAGCATAAAGAAGAGCTTTTCCATGCAGATGCTCAACAGGATGACCGTGACGGTCCACGCAAACAGATCGGTCGTTTCCATAAAGGTCTTGGACTCAAATAGCTCCTTACCGATCGAATTTTGCGGTGTTGAAAGCACCTCAGCTGCAATGCCTGCCTTCCAGGCAAGACCGAGAGAAGCCTTACATGCGGCAGCAAAATAGGGAAGAATTGAGGGGATCGTAATGTGAAACAACCGTTTGGTGCCGGAAAAACGGAATACCTTGGCCATTTCTGTCAGTTGTGGGTCGATCTGTCGTATTCCTTGCTCAACGTTGGTCCAAATGATCGGGAGAACCATCAGCGCGGCAATGAAGACAGGCAATCTGCCTCTGCTGATCCAAACCAAAGCAAGAATGATGAATGAGGCGACGGGTGTTGCCTTGACAATCGCTAAAATAGGGGATAGCAGGCTACGGAAGAAACGGGAATGCGCTGTCAGAATACCGCACAGGATTCCCAATACCGTGGCAATCAGAATGCCGCCGAAGATGCGGCAGAGAGAGGTCAGCGTGATAAGCCAGAAGTCACGCTGAGCCATCAATTCCCCCAACCGCGAAAGAACGCGGGTGGGGGAAGGAAGAAGCAGCTCTTGCTTAACGCCCCAGGTGGCAGCGATCCACCATAGCGCCAGCCAAAAGAGTGCAATGCCAAGCCATTTGCAGACGTTACGTAACATCAGGGCATGTAGTAAATGCCGTCATCGGGCAGGGCGCCACCGATGGACGCGGGAGCCATGTCGAACAATACCTTAAAGAAAGAGTTCATAGACGTTTTCATCTCCTCGCCAACCATGAAGCAGATGTTGCATGCGGGGAGAGCCTTCTTGGCAAGAGGAGCCTTGGGAATAATGCCGGCGGCTTCGATCATGGTAGCAGCCTCGTCAATATTGGAATTGACAAAGTTGATGGAGGCCTCGTAATCCTTGAGGAATTGAGCCAGCTCGGCGGGATGCTCCTCAGCAAAGGACTTCTGAACAACAATGCAACCCTGAACCAGCTGACTGTCAGCCTCGGATACCTTGTTCCATTCAGCAGTGAAATCCAGCGCGGAACGGACAGCGTTATTCTGGGACTTGATGGCGGTTACCTTCGGCTCGGGGAGAACAGCCAGAGAAACCAGACCGGAGGTGATAGCAGTAGCAAGCTCATCGGGGCTGCCGTAGGTGTAGTCGATCATAACGTCCTGGCCGACAACCAGACCGTTTTTCTCCACTAGGTAACGGAAGATATATTCGGGATTGGAGCCCTGACCGGGGAGATATACGGTTTTGCCCTTCAGATCCGCGAAGGATTTGACGGTCTCGCCGTTTTCCAGCAGGTACAGAACACCCTTTGTGTTGACTGCGGCAACCAGAACCTTGCCGCCCGTCTTCTTATAGAGAACAGAAGCAACGTTGGTGGGAAGAGCGGCGATCTCAACCTCACCCTGGATCAAGCCGGGATTGATCATGTCGGCAGAGGAGGCAACTTCAATGTTGTAATTCAACGCGGCGTTGCCATTTTTAACGTCATTGATCATCGGAGCGATGCCGACGCCGGTGGTTCCGCTCAGAACCATAATATCGATTTTAAGCTCTTTGTCGAGCTCGACGGGTTTATCCTCGGTTGCGTCACTCTGCGCTGTGGTGGTAATCACCTTATCTGCCGCATTTCCACAAGCTGCGAGAGGCAGGCAGAGAAGAAGTGCCAAAGCAAATGTTAACGTGCGAATAAAAATGTGTTTCATGATAGGGTCTCCTTTGTGATTGCTTTTCTGTGATAATATATTTCCATCCCGGCACGGTCGTGCAGGGTAATGGTCTTACCTTGTTTGGAGATAAATCCGTCCTCTGTAAGCGTATCAAAGGCACGGTACAGCGAGGCACGGCCAAGATCCAGCATCTCTGCCAATGCGCTCATGGAAATCGGAAGTGTCACGGTCTGACTTTCATCCAAGGAAAGCAGATAGTGGGAGAGCTTGATCTCGGCACTTCCCGCGGTCAGATATTCGATCTTCTGATTCAAAAACCGTATTCTGCCTGTCAAAAAGCTGATGTAATGCTCACGGAAGGGGCGGCTTTCCTCTAACAACAGACGTACGCCCGCAGGACGTATGGTCAGCACGTCTGTCTCTTCCTTGGCTTCTATACGGCTCAGCCCCGCCTTGGGCTCGGCATACCAATCCGAAATGCCGAAAACAGCACCCGCAGAAAATGTACGTAACATGACCTTCTTGATCGGATGCGGTGTATAGGCAATGGCAGACCCATTCAATAGGATCCCCAATCCGTCCGATTCTGTGCGCGGTGTCCGAATATTCTCACCTGCGCCAAAGCGGTGTATCGGGCATAATTTTTGCGCGGATAACCGTTCCCATAGCACAGGATCAATATCCCGTAGCAACGGATGAGAAAGCGGGAAGGGAATATCTTTTCTTTCGTCCATCTGGATTTCTCCTTTTGTCTCATTTGAGACACTTTTATTATACACGATAGATGTCAATTTGTCAATGTTTTTTTGCACTTTCTTATGTCCCAAATATAGAAAAAGATGTGAACAAAATGTTAAAAAGCGAAAAAGGGGATTTCTTTTTTTACAAAAAAGGATTATAATAATACAATGTAAAGGTATGTGCTTTGCGTATCATTTTGGAAAAGAGGAATAAATATGACATTGGTTATTTTAGCCGCCGGCATGGGCTCGCGATATGGCGGCCTCAAGCAGCTGGATCCTATTACGGATCACGGTGAGTTTATTATTGATTTTTCAATTTTTGATGCCATTCGCGCCGGATTTGACCGTGTGGTTTTTATCATCAAGAAGGAAAATGCCGAGCTGTTCCATGAGACTGTCGGTTCTCGCGTGGAAAAGCATGTTAAGGTAGCGTATTGCTATCAGGGGCTGGACGTTATTCCCGACGGTTGCACCGTTCCCGAGGGCCGTGAAAAACCGCTTGGAACAGGACATGCCGTGCTCTGTGCTGCGGATATCGTCAAGGACAATTTTGCCGTTATCAATGCGGATGATTTCTACGGCCGTGAAGCATTTGAAATGTTGGCCGCGCATCTGAAGAATGCCAAGGCAGGGGAATGCTGCATGGTCGGCTACAGATTGAAGAACACACTGTCGGAGAACGGATCCGTTTCTCGCGGCGAATGCCGTGTGGACGACAGCGGATATCTTTGCTCTGTAACGGAGCGCACCAAGATTACTCCTGCAGGCGATCACGCAGTATATTCCGACAACGGTCAGGATATTCCGTTGTCTCAGGATACGATCGTATCTATGAATTGCTGGGGACTGACTCCCGACGTTTTTGATAAAATGGGAGGCAATTTCAGATCCTTCATGGAATCCCTGCATAGCGCGGAAAATCCGCTCAAGAAGGAGTTCTATTTGCCCTTTGCCGTGGAAGATATTATGAAAAAGGGTGAGATCACGGTCAAGGTATACAACACCGATGCCGTTTGGTACGGTGTCACATATAAGGAAGATAAGCCGGCGGTTATGGCAGGCATTCGCGAGATGATCGCGAACGGTACCTATCCCGCAGGACTTTGGAAATAAGGAGTTACAAAACATGAATGATCAGGTTCGAGAGATATTCTCTCATTTTATTGACAAGCCGATCGATCAGATCGAGATCTGTGATATCGGTCACATCAACACTACTTGGTTTCTGACACTTGCGTGCGGCAGAAAATACGTGCTGCAGAAGATCAATAAATCGATCTTCAAGCAGCCCGAGGTGGTCATGAATAATATCGTTGCCGTTACCGATTTCATTCGCGAGCAGTTGCGCGCAAACGGCGGTGACGTAGAGCGAGGCGCTCTTCATGCGCTGACCTCGGATAGCGGCAAGGCCTATTACGTGGACGGCGAGGGTGAGTACTGGCGTTTGTATGATTTCATTACCGACGCGACCTGCTATCTGTCCGCAGACAGCACCGAGCTGTTCAATAAGGTCGGATATGCATTCGGTCATTTTCAGAGCCAGTTGGCAGAGTTCGATGCCTCTGTGCTGGGGGAGACCATTCCCAATTTCCACAATACCGCTGTCCGCTATCAGACTTTCCTGAAGGCTGTTGAAGCAGACGTTTGCGGACGTGCCGCATCTGTTGCAGAGGATATTCGCTTTGTCACCGACCGTGCAGAGAAATGCTCTTATATCGTCGACCGAATTGCCAAGGGTATTCTTCCTCTGCGAGTTACACATAACGATACCAAGCTTAACAACATCATGATGGACAATCAGACCGGTGAGGGTATCTGTATTCTCGATCTGGATACCATCATGCCGGGATCTGTGCTCTATGATTTCGGCGACTCTATCCGCTTCGGCGCCTCCAGTGCCGCAGAGGATGAGACGGATCTTTCCAAGGTCTATGTTCGTGAGGATATGTTCCGCGCTTATGCCGAAGGCTTTTTGAAGGGCTTGGGCGGCTCGCTCTCCGAGGCTGAGATCCGTGATCTGCCGATGGGCGCTTACGTGATCACGCTGGAGACCGGTATTCGATTCTTGACAGACTATCTGGAGGGAGATACGTATTTCCGCATCCACCGCGAGGGTCATAACCTGGATCGCGCGCGCAATCAGTTCAAGCTGGTTGCCGATATGGAAGCCAAGATGGATACACTCAATGCTATCGTGGCTGAATTTGTAAAGTAATTAGGAGGAATAAAAGATGTCTATTTTGATTACGGGCGGAACCGGCTTTATCGGTTCTCATACGATCGTCGAGCTGTTGGGCGTTGGCCGCGATCTCGTCGTGGTGGACAATTTCAGCAATTCCAAGCCTGTCGTACTGGATCGCATCGAGCAGATCACCGGCAAGCGAGTGAAGTTCTACGAGGTAGATCTTTTGGATTATGATGCGCTGGAGAAGGTGTTCCAGGAGAATGACATCGACAGCTGTATCCATTTTGCAGGTCTGAAGGCCGTAGGTGAGTCCTGCGCTCAGCCTCTGCGCTACTACCATAACAATCTGACCGGCACCTTCAATCTGTGCGCACTGCTTTCCAAGTACAACGCTAAGCGCATCGTATTCAGCTCCTCTGCAACGGTTTACGGCAATCCCGCCAGTGTACCGATCCGCGAGGATTTCCCTCTGTCTACTACCAATCCCTACGGTGAGACCAAGCTGATGATTGAGCGTATTCTGAAGGATCTTCATGCCGCTGACAACGAGTGGAGCGTTTCCATCCTGCGTTATTTCAATCCCATCGGCGCACATCACAGCGGTCTGATCGGCGAGGATCCCCAGGGTATCCCGAACAACCTGCTTCCTTATATTACGCAGGTTGCCTCCGGCAAGAGAGCATTCCTTTCCGTCTTTGGCAACGATTACAATACCCACGACGGTACCGGCGTGCGTGACTATATCCACGTTGTCGACCTGGCACGTGCCCACCTCAAGGCAATCGAGCTGGCAGAGAAGGTGACCGGTGTAGATTACTTCAATATCGGTACCGGTACGGGCTATTCCGTTCTTGATATCGTCAATGCCTACGAGAAGGCAACCGGCAAGAAGATTCCCTATAAGATCACACCTCGCCGTCCCGGTGACATTGATATGTGCTATGCCGATCCCACCAAGGCATATGAGAAGCTCGGCTGGCGTGCAGAGTACGGTATTGAGGAAATGTGCCGTGACGCCAACAACTGGCAGATGAAGAATCCGAACGGTTACGACAGCTGATCGGAGAAGGGAGAACAGAAGATGAATAATATTACCAAGCAGCTTTTTGGAACGCTTTCCGACGGTACGGAGATCATCCGTTACACGCTGTCCAATCAGAATGGCATGAAGGTTTCTATTCTCAATTTCGGCGGTGCCATTCAGCAGATCCTGGTTCCCGACGCACGCGGAAGACTGAGCGACGTTGTCGGCGGTTATGACAATATCATCGACTATGTGGAAGGTGATGGCTATCAAGGCGCATTGATCGGTCGCTTCGGTAACCGCATTGCAAACGGTGTGTTCGAGTTGAACGGCAAGACCTACACCCTTTATCAGAATAACAACGGCAACCACCTGCATGGTGGTAAGGTCGGCTTCTCTCACCGCGTATGGAGCGTAGCAGAGAAGGATTGTGCAGAGCCTGAATTGATTCTGCACCTTGTCTCTCCCGACGGCGAAGAGGGCTATCCCGGCACGCTGGATGTATGCGTTACCTATAAGCTGACTGCAGACAACGGCTTGTCTATTCGTTACGTGGCTACCACGGATGCCGAGACCATCCTCAATCTGACCAACCACTCTTACTTCAATTTGGGCGGATTTGCCTCCGGTTCTGCCAAGGGTCATGTCGTATATATGGACGCCGATCGTTTCATTCCTACTGATGATAAGCTGATTCCCACCGGTGAGATTGCTGACGTGACCGGCACCCCCTTTGATTTCCGCACTCCCAAGACCATTGCGCAGGACTTTAACGCTCCGCATCAGGCGCTGGAGTATGCGGGCGGTTATGACCATTGCTTCTGCTTTACCGAGAAAGGAACCGGCAAAGAAGTTGTTGAGCGTATTTGCGTATACGATCCCGAAAGCGGCCGCAGAATGCACGTGCTGACCAATCAGCCTTGCGTACAGTTCTATACCGCAAACTTCCTGGCAAACGCAGAGCATCCCTTTAAGGGCGGCTATCCTCAGGGCAGACAGAACGCATTCTGCCTGGAGACCCAGCATATGCCTGACAGCATCCATCATCCCAATTTCACGGATGTTCGCCTCAAGCCCGGTGAGGTTTACGACTACACTACCGTGTATCGCTTCGATATTCAGAAATAAGAAAATACAAAAAGCTCCATGCAGCCATCGGCTGCATGGAGCTTTTCTTGTTTTGGAACGAAAGCTTATTCGGTGCGAAGCGCTGTAACAGGATCCTTCTTGGCGGCAACGCGAGAGGGGATCAGTCCGGCGACAAAAGTCAAGAACATACTGATAAAGACGAGAATGAATGCGCCGCCAACGGGCAACTGCGCGCTTAGAATCTGGATACCGGTTACACTGTGCAGAATGATGTTAATGGGAATCAAAAGCAGCAGAGTAACCAAAATACCGATCAGACCGGCCGTAAAGCCGATGATCAGAGTCTCGGCGTTGAATACGCGGGAAATATCCTTCTTGGAAGCACCGATGGCACGGAGAATACCGATCTCCTTGGTACGCTCCAGAACGGAGACGTAGGTAATGATTCCGATCATGATCGAGGAAACAACCAGTGAGATGGCCACGAATGCGATCAGAACGTAAGAAATGGCGTTGATGATAGTGGTGATAGAGGACATCAGCAGTGCGACGTAGTCGGTATAATCGATCTTGTCGGCTTCGTCAACGCTGTTGTTGTAGTTGGCAATGAACTCGGAGATCATATCCTTGTTCTCGAAGCTGGAGGCATAGAGATAAATAGCGGAAGGGGAAGCCTTATCCACGTTGCCCAGCATTCTCAGATTGCCCTCGTAGGTTGCATCGGATACGTCGGTGGGCATATAAGAATCATAGAAGGAGAGATACTGCTCATTCGTCCACTCGGTACCGTCAAACTGAGCCGCCAGTTGATCTGCGGAAAGCAGAGCAAACTGCTCGTTGATGTTCTTGGCGTATTCCATGGAGATCTGTGCAGCAAGCACCTGCATCATATACTCCTTGATTTGGGCATCATCCATTGCGGCAATGTAGGAGCGTACGCCGTCCTCCTCAACACCCATTTGTTGTGCAAATGCCTTGACCAGCATGGACTCCATATCTTCGCGTCTCATCATTGCGAGATATTGCGAAGCGGTGGTTGCGACGTATTCCTCGGAGGGAACAGACATGATCTCCGTATAGATTGCAGCCTTGTCTGCGGCAGCCATCTTAGCAAGGTGTTCCTTGATATCGGCAATCTTCTGCTCTGCGCTCAGCTCCTCATCCTCGTCGGATGCAAAGCGAAGGCCTGTGAAAATATCAATATCGGGATTTGCCAGCTGCTCCTGCAGAGCGGGAGCGGAGGAGGTCTTTTCGAGAATGTGATCGGTCAGAGCGGAGGTGTAAGCAAGAGAGCCGGTCATCATGGAGGAGACGGCATCTTCACTGGCTCGGATGATACCGACGATCTTCAGATCCGTTGTCAGATCAGAATTATTGTAGAGATACTCGGTACCGGTTTCGCTGGCGGTCAGATCAACGTAGGTGCCATTGCTTTGCTTCTGATATTTATCCGCAGAGAGCACCAGCTTGAACTCACGGTCGCAGATCTCCTCATAGCTCCAGGAACCCAGATTGGAGGTATCGAGCTGCTCTTGATTAAAGGCCTGTGCCATGATATCGCTAATCTCCTTGTCTGTGCGGAGACCGAGAGAGTAGAGCGCCAGATCGTTGACCTCGTTGTTGCTGTCCACAATCAGCACAACCTCATTGTAGGCCTCGGGCCAACGTCCGTGAATGACGTCATACTGTTCAAGCAAAAGATCGTTGATCAGCGAGCCATCCGAACCGGGGAGCATTTCCTCCCAGATCTTGTAGGCACTGCCGGCGGCCATCATAGAGGAAACGTCCGAGGACTGAGAAAACATGTTGTACAACAAGGACATAGCATCGGATTTGTTGATCTTGCCATCGGGATCCTTGACGAAAATGTTCATGTCAAGGTCATACTGGTAGCGGATGGCGGAAATATATCCGTCCAGGGTTTCATCAGCCTCCAAATGCTCGCGGAAGGCCTTGAGATTGTTCTTGTTGGTTTCCAGCTTGTTGACCGAGTTGACGAGATCATACATCATCGTGTTGACGTAGACGCGATCTCTGTCATGGGAAGTGTTTTCTTCCTCCTCCGAAACGGCCATCAGGCTGCCGATCATGCTGGACATATCTACCGTTTCATCCTCAAGTGTGATCGGATATCCCGAAAGCGTGTCTTCCTGGACGCGATCAATGTAAGCCTGCACACCGGTGGATACCGAGAGGATCAGCGCGACGCCAATGATGCCGATCGAGCCGGCAAAGCTGGTCATAAAGGTACGGCCTTTTTTGGTCATCAAATTGTTCAGAGACAGCGAAAGGGCAGTGAAGAAGGACATGGAGGTGCGCTTTTTCTTTCCCTTGGACTTGTTAGCACCTTCCTGCTTGACCGGCTCTACGGTCGAGCCGTGATAGGGAGCGGAGTCGGAGGTTACACGTCCGTCGATCAGACGGATAATACGGCTGGAATATTGCTCAGCCAACTCGGGATTGTGCGTGACCATGATGATCAAGCGATCCTTGGCGATCTCGCGTAACAGATCCATGACCTGAATGCTGGTTTCGGAATCCAACGCACCGGTCGGCTCGTCTGCCAACAAAATATCCGGATTGTTGATCAGCGCACGTGCGATGGCTACGCGCTGCATCTGTCCGCCGGACATCTGATTGGGCTTTTTGTGAATCTGATCACCCAGACCCACCTGTTGGAGCACTTCGATGGCGCGGCGACGGCGTTCCGCCTTGCCGATACCGGATAAGGTAAGCGCAAGCTCTACGTTGGACAGTACGGTTTGGTGAGGGATCAGATTGTAGCTTTGAAAGACAAATCCGATGGAGTGATTGCGGTAGGTGTCCCAGTCACGGTCCTTGAATTGCTTGGTGGAGCGGCCGTTGATGATCAGATCGCCGCTGGTATATTGGTCAAGTCCTCCGATGATGTTGAGAAGTGTGGTTTTACCACATCCGGATGGGCCCAGAATCGAGACAAATTCGTTTTTACGGAATTCGATATCGACGCCGCGCAGTGCATCTACCGTGGTGTCACCGACGTTGTATTGCTTTGTGATGCCTTTCAATACTAACATATTGTTCACAAAGACTCCTTTCAAATTCAATATCCCGTAGTATAGCAGATAAGTATAAACCTAATATAAACCATTATAGACATAATGAAGTTTTTTTGCTTGGAATTCACACCTGGTTCATATAATTCGATTATAATAAGAGCAAGACAATGGGGAGGAGGACTTCGTGCAATGTTTCATATTATGGTAGTAGAGGACGATCTCAATACACGAAGGTTGATGGATGCCGTTCTGCGGCAAAATGGCTATGAAACGATTCTTGCCTGCGACGGTGAGGATGCTCTGGAAAAAATGGAATCGCATCATGTGGATCTTGTTCTGTTGGATATTATGATGCCGCGAATGGACGGATATGAATTCACAAAGATCCTTCGGGAAGGGGATTGCAATATTCCGATTCTGATGGTGACGGCCAAGGAAACGATGGAGGACAAGCGTCGCGGTTTTTTGACAGGAACGGATGACTATATGGTCAAGCCGGTGGACGAGGAGGAGATGCTGTTGCGCATTTCCGCCCTTTTGCGCCGCTCGCACATTGCCAGCGATCGCAGATTGACGATTGGAGGTACGGTGCTGGATTATGACGCTATGACCGTATCATCGGAGGATGTCGTACAGCACCTGCCGCAAAAGGAGTTTCTGCTGATCTTTAAGCTGTTGTCTTATGCAGGCAAAATTTTCACACGGCGCCAGCTGATGGATGAGATTTGGGATATGGACAGCGAGAGCGATGAGCGTACGGTTGATGTCCACATTAACCGCTTGCGGGACCGCTTCAAGGGTAATTCCGATTTTGAAATCCTGACAGTCAGAGGGCTGGGATATAAGGCAATCAAAAAACAATAAGATCAACGTTCTGTTGGTATTTGAGTCAAAACGGGAGACAGTATGGGAAAATTTCGTTCTTTGCGTACCGCGGCCGTGGTATTCGTCTTGCTGATCATGCTTTCAGCCGCATTTTTGACCTCTTTTATTTTAGCATTGTTACATGCGTTTCATTTGCTTCCGGTACTGCTGCTGTCCGGCACCTTTATCCCAATTTTGTGTCTGATTGTCAGTAGCTTTGTCGGAACGGTGATCTCCTCTGTCGTGTCCTATCAGCTGCTTCGCCCCTTGCGAGAGCTGATTGCCGCTACCAAAACGGTTGCAAAGGGAGATTTTTCCGTACGCTTGAAGGTGGAAAATCAGATCGGCGAGATGGCTGAGCTGATCGAGAGCTTTAATCTGATGACGGAGGATCTGAGTGGCATTGAGATGTTTCGTTCAGATTTCATCAATACCTTTTCACATGAGTTCAAAACGCCGATCGTTTCCATTCGTGGATTCGCCAAACAGCTTCGCAATGAAAATCTGACGGATGCGGAGCGCCGCGAATATGCGGATATTATTATATCGGAAAGTGAGCGCTTGACTAAGCTTTCCTCCAATATTCTGCTGCTCAGCAAACTGGAAAATCAGTCGATTCTTTCCGATCAAACCGTCTTTTCGCTGGATGAACAGCTCAGAGCCGATATTCTGCTGCTGGAAAAACAGTGGACCAAAAAGAATTTAGAGATCGTTCCGGAGCTCAATGAGGTGGAATATTGCGGTAATGCAGAGGTTCTCTCGCAGTTATGGGTCAATCTCCTTTCCAATGCGATAAAATTCACACCGGAAGGCGGCAGGATTATGATTCAACTGACGAAGGACAACGAATCGGTGAAGGTCATGATACGTGATAATGGCATTGGTATGAGCAATGACACGCTTCAACATATTTTTGAGAAGTTTTATCAAGGTGACCGATCTCACTCAGTCGAGGGAAACGGCTTGGGATTGGCATTGGTAAAACGAATTGTAGAGCTGTGCGGGGGCAGTATATCGATTGAAAGCGAGGAAGGAAACGGTACAACCGTATACGTCTCCTTACCGATCGAGCAGAATTCCGAACAGAACCCCGCATGAAATCATCACCTCGGCGCATATAGTGTGCCGAGGTGATTTTTTATGTACGGGCTTGAAACTCGAAAGGGAATAAAAAGGGTGGCAGGGCTTTTGATCTGTACTGCGATCTTACGCGTGCTTGCAATTCCAACATATGCCGCGGCAAGCAGTTCGGTAGCGCCTATAACTTTGGATTGCACGTCTGCTGTTCTGATGGAGGCGTCTACAGGAACGGTGTTGTATGAACAAAATGCGGATGTGGTTTGCCCGCCGGCATCCATTACCAAGATCATGACGCTTTTGCTTGTCATGGAGGCGATCGAGGCAGGGAAGCTGCGAATGGATGATTTGGTGACTGCGAGTGCGCATGCGGCTTCCATGGGTGGCTCTCAAATATACTTAAAGGAAGGGGAAAGCATGCGTGTCGAGGATCTGATCAAAAGTGTGGTCATATCCTCAGCCAACGATGCGGCCCTCGCATTGGCGGAGCATTTGTGCGGTACCGAGGAGGCGTTTGTTGCCCTGATGAATGAAAAAGCGAGCGAGTTGGGAATGGTAAATACCCACTTTGAAAACACAAACGGTCTGGACGATACCGTAACCAATCACGTCACGACCGCGCGGGACGTTGCCATCATGTCACGCGCGCTGATCGGGTATCGCACGATCCTGCAGTATAGCTCCATATGGATGGATACCATCCGTGACGGCGCGTTCGGACTGACTAACACCAATCGCTTGATTCGCTTTTATCCCGGTGCAACCGGCTTGAAGACCGGATCGACCGCAAAAGCAAAATTTTGTGTCAGTGCGACTGCCGAGCGAAACGGCATGTCGCTGATCTGTGTGATTATGGGAGCGCCAACGCGAGATATTCGCAACGAGGAGGCAAAGAAATTACTGGATTGGGGTTTCTCCGGATATGAAATATATGCCGCGCCGCTTCAGGAACTGTCGCCGTTGCGCGTTTTAGGCGGTGTTAAGGATAGCTGTCGGGCGGAATATCCCGAATTTGCTTGTGTGCTTCCCAAAGGTGAGGCGTCCTCGGTTGAAATGAATATGGAAATACCGGATCAGCTGCGTGCGCCGATCCGTGCGGGGCAAACCGTCGGATGCGTGAAGTACTGTCTTGGCGAGCAAATACTGGGCCGGGTAGATATTATTGCAAAAGAAACGGTAGAAAAAATCAATTTTGGTGGATTGT
>JAEIGA010010135.1_pt1 | contig 14280 bp, 11 predicted proteins | sample 9270691 | NCBI WGS metagenome assembly JAEIGA01 (sample SAMN17057246, study PRJNA624740) | gut metagenome | biome: biome; isolation source: fecal sample | host: Bos grunniens | place: China: Xizang | collected 2019 | reverse complement strand
ATCCACCTCTTCCCATTCCGAACAGAGAAGTTAAGCTCACCATCGCCGATGGTACTGCCCCACCAGGTGGGAGAGTAGGTAGCTGCCACTTTCTTATACGACACCCTGTCATCATCGATGACGGGGTGTTTTGTTATATCCTATCCTGTGGAATGAATGTTGAAGTGTGACATTTCAATCAAATTGAAATGTTATGCTTTACAATTTTCTATTCCCACAGTATTGCCGAGAGAAGCTGATATCGTTTCTCATATTGGCAGTCAGAGTCTTCTTTGGCGTGATGTTCTTTACGCATGGACTTCAGAAGATGATGAATTTTTCAGTTCTATCCGAAACGTTTCCTGGTGTCCTAGGTTTCGATAGCTATACTACATTGATGGTGAGCATATTCTGCGAATTCTGCTGTGCATTATTCCTGATCGTCGGTCTCCTTCATCGACTAGTACTTATTCCGATGATCATATCTATGGCTGTTGCATTTTTCGACGTACATGATGCAATGATCCCGGAAGGGGAACTTGCTCTGATATATCTTGTAGTCTTTATAATTCTGTTTTTTACAGGTCCGGGCAGATATTCCTTGGATTATCTCATTGACACGAAGTTTAAGAAGGAAAAAATGAAGACAACATGATAATCAGTTCTATTTATGCTAGGGAAATTCTGGATTCCAGAGGTTTTCCTACAATTGAGGCTCAAGTAATGCTAGAGTCTGGCGTGATAGGCATCGCGTCAGTGCCATCTGGAGCTTCTACAGGTACTCATGAGGCCATTGAATTGCGTGATCGTGATCCACGCCGATACCTTGGTAAGGGAGTATTAAACGCCGTACAGAATGTTAACGAGATAATTTCTCCTGCATTAAAGGGATTTTGTGCCCTGGAACAGCTCAAGATTGACAGAATGATGATTGATCTTGATGGAACTGCTGATAAGTCCAGATTAGGCGCAAATGCTATTCTTGCCGTCTCTCTTGCCGTTGCTAAGGCAGCTGCAGCCTATCTGAGAGTACCTTTATATAGATATCTTGGAACTCCTGATTCCAACGTCCTTCCTGTTCCTATGATGAATATAATGAATGCTGGAGCGCATAGTGATTCGCCGATTGCTTTTCAGGAGTTCATGATACGTCCGGTAGGTGCAGAATCATTTGCTCAAGGCTTGCGTATAGGCGCAGAAGTCTTCCATTCTCTTAAAATGAATCTGCGTCAGAGAGGCTTGAGTACTGCAGTAGGTGATGAAGGTGGCTTTGCTCCAGCATTGTCTGGTATAGATGAAGCTCTGTCATTGATTGTTGATGCGATAGAAACCGCTGGATATGTGCCAGGAGAGCATGTTACGATTGCTTTGGACTGTGCATCGTCAGAGTTTTATATAGACGGAATGTATGATTATTCCAGATTTGAAGGCAAGGATGCTCCTGTGTTGAATACATCCGGGCAGTTGGAGTATCTTGAAGAGTTGATCAGAAGGTATCCGATTGATTCGATCGAGGATGGAATGAGTGAGAGTGATTGGAAGGGATGGAAGATGATGACTGAATGTCTTGGAGACAGATGTCAGCTTGTAGGAGATGATCTCTTTGTGACTAATGTAAAGTACTTATCTAAAGGTATTAGAGAAGGATCAGCCAATGCCATTCTTATCAAACTTAATCAGATCGGAACTCTGACGGAGACTCTGGAAGCGATATCATTGGCCCAACGTCATGGTTATAGGGTTATAGTTTCGCATAGGTCAGGAGAGACAGAGGATACTTTCATTGCGGATCTTGCTGTAGCCACTTCATGCGGGCAGATCAAAACAGGATCTCTCAGTCGTTCCGAGCGAATAGCAAAATATAACCGTCTGCTGAAAATTGAAGATGAAATGCTGGGATATTCTACATACGGACTGCATTTCTGATGTCCAGATTATAGAATAAAAAAAGCCTGATCTGAATGATCAGGCTTTTGTGGAGATAGTCGGAGTCGAACCGACGACCCCCTGCTTGCAAAGCAGGTGCTCTAGCCAACTGAGCTATACCCCCGTATTTAAAAGAACTTTCAGTAAAAAAGCAGTCAATTTGACTGCTTCTGGTACTCGGTAGGGGAATCGAACCCCTATTGCAAGATTGAGAATCTTGAGTACTAACCGTTATACGAACCGAGCGTGTTATCGTTTTGGGATTGCAAAGGTACGAAAAAAATCTTACGCTCCAAATATTTTTGCAACTTTTTTATGAAAAACACGAAAAAAGTGCATTTTTACTTCAAAAACACGAAAAATACAGCCAAAATCAGGCAGAAGAAGGCTGCAAAATGATTCCACTGAAGTGCCTGTCCCTTGAACATGAATGTTGCAAGTACAGTAAATACTGTCAGTGAGATCACTTCCTGAATGACTTTAAGCTGCATCAGGTTGAAAGGGCCTCCGTTGTCAATGAATCCGATTCTGTTTGCAGGTACCTGCGCGCAGTATTCCAGGAATGCAACTCCCCAAGAAAAGAGGATTACGAGAATAAGCGGCCAGCTTGAAGAAATCTTCATCTCCTGCAGTTTCAGGTGGCCGTACCATGCAAATGTCATGAATATGTTTGATGCAATAAGCAGCAGTATAGTCCAGATAGCTTTCATAGTCATTCTTTTAGAGTGTGCAAAAGTAATATTTAATTTGTAATTGCTGACATAAAACTTTAATTTTGCATGGTATGCCCAAAGTCTTAGGGCATGGAAATGTTAATCTTACTGAATCGATATGACACTTATTAAATCAATTTCAGGTATTCGTGGAACTATTGGAGGTGCACCAGGAGAAGGCCTTTCTCCAATAGATGTGGTTAAGTTTACATATGCTTACTGCGTTAAGATGAAGGAACGACTTCCAAAGGAAGATGGCGCAAGATATAAAGTAGTAGTTGGAAAGGACGCGAGATTGTCTGGTGATATGGTAGAGCAGCTGGTTTGCGGAACTTTGCTCTCTTGTGGTGTTGATGTTGTGAAGGCAGGTCTTGCATCTACTCCGACAACTGAGATGGCTGTGGTATTTGAAGAGGCTGACGGTGGTATAATCCTGACAGCTTCGCATAATCCGAAACAGTGGAATGCCTTGAAGCTTCTCAACGAGAAGGGCGAGTTCCTTAATGCGGAGGAAGGTGCAGCTATCCTCGAGTGTGCTGAAAGCAATGACTTTGATTTTGCTGATGTGGATTCGTTGGGCGTTATGGAGGAGAAGGATTTTACCGATCAGCATATTGATGCAGTACTTGAACTTCCTGCAGTAGATGTAGAGGCTGTTAAGAATGCCGGTTTCAAGGTTGTTCTTGATGCTGTGAATTCTGTCGGTGGTATAATTATGCCGCGTCTTCTCGAAAGACTTGGAGTAGAATGTATATGTGTAAACTGCGAGCCTACAGGTGAGTTCGCGCATAACCCTGAGCCGCTTCCTGCAAACCTTCAGGAGCTTTGCCAGGCGGTTGTGGACAATAAGGCTCATCTCGGTATTTCTGTGGATCCGGATGTAGACCGCCTTGCACTTATCTGTGAGGATGGAAATCCTTTCGGAGAGGAGTATACTCTTGTCAGTGTTGCGGACTATCTCCTTTCAAGGGTTTACAATGAGGCTCTCGAAACAGGCAAGTCAATGGAAGAAGTTGCTGCGCCTTATGTAATGACTACATCTTCGAACCTTTCTTCTTCAAGGGCATTGCGTGATGTTACCGAGCAGTATGGCGGAGAATATCATGCTGCTGCTGTAGGTGAGGTCAATGTAACTACAATGATGAAGGAGTGTGGCGCTCTGATCGGTGGTGAAGGTAATGGAGGTGTGATCTATCCGGCTCTTCATTATGGTCGTGACGCTATGGTGGGAGTAGCTCTCTTCCTCACAAACCTTGCAAACAAGAAGATGGCAGTATCTGAGCTGCGTGCGACATATCCTGAGTATGTTATCGCTAAGAATAAGATAGAGCTCTCTGACAAGGCTCTTATTGACAGGATTCTTGAGGAGATCAAGGCTATATATGCTGAGGAGGATGTGAATACCGTTGATGGTGTGAAGATCTCTTTCGAGGCACGCAAGGAGTGGGTACATCTTCGTCGCTCAAACACAGAGCCTATCATCAGAATTTATGCAGAGGCTGCTACTAAGGAGGCAGCAGATGCCCTCGCTCAGCAGATCATTGATGTCGCAAGTAAAATAATCGGATAATGTTTTCTTTCAGAACTACGGCTTTGGAGGAGCAGTTGGATAAGGCTCTTCTGGAAGGTAAGGTGGGATGCTTCTGCACTCAGAACTGCTGGAACACCGATACCGGACGCTATATGTATGATGTATTCAGGGAAAGAGGCAATCTCGAGGTGATATTTTCTCCGAGAGATACGGAACTTACCCCGGATACGAATCATATTGATTTTACAGTGGAGGAACTGCAAGGTCTCAATGCTGTAGTTGTCGAGATTCAGGATGTTGGCGCACGATATTTCAATTATACGAAGGATGTGCTTCGACTTATGGATGTCCTGAAGGAAATGAAGGAAGAAGCTCCGTCGCTTTATGTAGTCGATCATATCAATCCGGCGGGCAGGGTAGTGGAAGGAACTATGCCGTCCGGAGATATGGAGCCTAATGTTGCGAAAGTGGCTCATAGACATGGACTTACGCTTGGCGAGCTTATGAACCTGTATTATCATGAGATCGGAGCCAAGTTTGCGCTTCATGTGATATCGGCTCTTGCTACAGATTCGAATCATCAGCTGATGCCATGGACGATTGCTCCTGCATCGGATATTCCTGGTCTCTTTACCTGTGATATGTACAGCGGTGGCGGCTTATGGAATAATACCAATATAACTCCGGGAATCGGTACAGCGAGACCGTATGAATATATCGGTGCACCGTTCGTCAAGACTTCGACAACTGAGCCTGTTCCTGTTGCGGAAGGAGTGATGTTGCGACCATGTTCGTTTACCCCTTCATGTGGAAGATATGCCGGAAAGAAGTGCTTCGGATATCAGATCATGAGAGAGCCTGGTATCGAGTATCATTCTCTGCTGCACACGCTTATGCTTATGAGATATTTCAAGGAAAGGTATAAGGAGTTTTCGTTTGAGGAGGGTTTCAGTGCAAAGCTGTCCGATCAGGTTCTTCTGGATTATGTCAATGGCATCGTTTCTTGGGAGGATGTCAGAGAACATGTGAAGGTAGAGGAGCAGAAATGGATCAGAAAAGCTAAAAAGTTCACTCTTTATGAGGATATGCCGTATAGAATCAAATAATATCTTTATAAAGGTTTGAATTTTTGAAATATAAATCGTATATTTGCGCCGCAAAATTAGTTAACTAAATTTATTAAGGATTATGAAAACAGGTATACATCCCGAAACCTACCGTCTTGTAGCTTTCAAGGATATGTCAAACGATCAGGTGTTCATCACTCGCTCATGCGCGAACACAAAGGAAACAATCGTTATCGATGGAGTTGAGTATCCAGTTGTTAAGCTTGAGATCTCAAACACTTCACACCCATTCTACACAGGTAAGATGAAGCTCGTCGATACTGCAGGTCGTGTTGATAAGTTCTATCAGAGATACGCAAAGAAGAAGTAATTCTTCCAAGACATATGGTACAAGATCGGTCCGCAAGGTGGTGCGGACCGATTTTTTATTTATATATCAGCTTGTCGGATGAAAATGTCATGCGCTGACCTGTTGTCGGATGAGTGAATGTGATGCTGAAAGCGTGCAGGCAGAGCCTTGGAGCTGGTGTGCCGCCGTAGAGCAGGTCGCCGATTATCGGATGTCCCAGGCCGAGAGTATGCGCTGAATGCACTCTCAGCTGATGTGTGCGGCCGGTAACCGGATGAAAGATTACCTCTGTTCCTTCACCGCTGTTTTCTCTTGTGTAATATGTGACAGCTTCCTTTCCGTTTGTAAGATCTACTTTCTGCCTAGGTCTCTCATCATAGTCCGGAGACAACGGGAGGGATATTTCTCCGTTTTCTTTGATGTTGTTGCCGCCCTTTTCGGATACGGATAATCTGGCCTTATAAGTCTTTTCTATTTCGTGCCTCTCGAATTGTGCCCTGATGCAGTTTGCCGCTTTCTCGTTTCTGGCGAATATCATGATTCCGGAAGTGTCCATGTCCAGTCTGTGTATGGCAATGGCTTCCAGATATTCCTGAAGTGATGTCTTGCCGTCAAGTCCTGGCACAGAAGGCATTCCTGACGGTTTCTCCGCTATAATCACATCGTCATCCTGATATATGATTATGGGGTCTTCCTGTGGGGAAGTCTTATGTTCTGTGCTGATTTCCAGGCCTTTAAGCATGAATTTTAATAACGGTCCGCATTTGCTGGTGCATGACGGATAGAAATGTCCGTGTGTTCGTACTGCTGTCTTTGGTGATGGACCGTACCAGAATTCTCCCATTGCTATAGGAGTCATGCCGTTTTTGTACGCGTGGTTGAGAAGCTTTGGAGCTGCGCAGTCTCCGGTGCCTCCCGGTGGAACCAATCCTTCCTTGGCGAATATTTCAGCGACTGTGGACTTTTCTCCGTTTGCATTATAGACTTTATACTGTTCGAAGATCCATCCCTGAAGTTCCTCAGACATCTTTATCCTCTTTTTCTTCAGAGCCTGTATCTTCTCTTCGATTTTCCTGATCTCTGCCTTAAGGGTGTCGATTTTTTCTTCCCATCTCATGCGGATTCTTCGAAGTTCCGCTTTCTGGAACTGGCTTTCCTTGATAAGGTCAGCAAGCAGATCCTGGTCTTCGGTTTCAGAGCGGATGCTGTCTCTCAGTTCTTTCGAGACCGCTATCCTGGCTTTCATGGTTGTAATTTCATCCTCTTTCGCAGATTCACTTTCTCTAAGTTGTATCCTGAGGGATGATAACTCTTCCGAACGGTTGAGTTCAGATATTTCCTTATTGATTGAATTCAGTTCCGCTTCGCCCTTCTTGAAATGTCCGTCTGGGGCGAGAAGGTCAAAAATAGGAGGGACGAATCCTTCAATAATGCTTCTGTTTCCTATGCTTCCTGAAAATCCGGCAAGATATCCTAGTTTGCCTTCGTTGTCGCGGACAATGAGTACTCCAAGCATTTTGCCTTCCTCTATTCCAAGCTCAGATACTTTTCTCAAGACGGCCTTGGCTGCCTGCTGCACGAGCGGGTGAGGCCTGTATCTGAACGGGTCATTGAAGTGTTCCGGCAGAGTGATGCCGGTGATGTCTTGGAGCGGATGCATTATAAAATGACGTTGTTGCTGATATATTCCATACAGATATCCTGCAGGCCGCATTCCTGACATTTCGGTTTGCGTGCTGTGCATACGTATCTGCCGTGGAGTATCAGCCAATGATGTGCTTTAGGTCTGAGTTCCGGTGCAAATCCGGCGGTGAGATCGCGCTCTACGCCTTCTACTGTGGTGCTGTCTGACAGTCCGATTCTACGCGATACCCTGAATACATGCGTATCCACGGCTATAACAGGCTTATCGTATATGACTGAGGCGATTACATTGGCTGTTTTTCTTCCTACTCCCGGGAGTTTCTCCAGCTCGTCGGGTTCGGATGGGACTTCGCTGTTGAATTCCTCCACAAGCCTGGAAGCCATGCCTATCAGATGCTTGGCCTTGTTGTTCGGGAATGAAATGGAGCGTATCAGTTCGTAGACTTCTTCAAATGATGCAGCCGCAAGATCTTCCGGGTTCGGGAAACGTCTGAATATCTCAGGCGTGTACATGTTGACCCTTTTGTCTGTGCATTGTGCTGACAGTATTACTGCTATTAGAAGATGGAAAGGGGAGTCATAATGAAGCTCGGTCTCGGCAGCCTCTATGTTTGCCGAGAACCATTCGGTTGCTCTCCTGTAACGCTCTTTTGTGTCCATCAGATGGTAAGTTCAAGATCGATTACGTCTTCGGACGACTGCTCGACACATGTCTCGTCCTTGCATACCATTACACGTCCCGGATATTTCTCGAATATCTGTCTGTTGTGGGTAACCATGACGATCGCAGTTCCTTTCTCTTTGTTGATTCCTGTCAAAAGCTTCATGATTCCGTCAGCAGTCTCGTTGTCAAGATTACCTGTCGGCTCGTCAGCTATGATCACTTCCGGCTCGTTGAGCAGAGATCGTGCGATGGCGATGCGCTGCTGCTCTCCACCAGAAAGCTGGTGAGGCATCTTGTGTGCTTTGAGGCCCATGCCTACAGCATCGAGGACCTCTGTGATTCTTTTGGACATGGCATCGCTGTCCTTCCATCCGGTTGCCTTCAGAACAAACTGAAGATTTTCTTCAACTGTCCTGTCCATAAGCAGCTGGAAGTCCTGGAATACAACTCCCATCTTGCGTCTGAGATAAGGGATATCCTTGTCTTTGATGCCGGCAAGTTCGTAACCGCACGCCTTTCCAGAGCCCTTGTAAAGAGGGTTCTCTGCTATGATTGTCCTGATGATTGATGTCTTTCCAGTGCCTACCTTTCCGACTATGTAGACGAAATCTCCAGGGAATACATCCATGTCGAGATTGTATATGACTGTAGCCTCGCCGTTGACTATGTCGGCATCCTTGAAAGAAATGATGGAATCTTTATCGTTCATGTTTAAAAAATCATGTATAAGGACACAAATATAGTGGAAAATGGTTAAATTTGTAGATTATTTAATATGAAAAATCCGAAAACGGAATAACATGAAGAAATTGAATACTTTTACAGCGCTCCTGTGTTCCGCAATCCTCTCTTCAAGTCCATTGCAGGCCGATGAACTGAAGAAAGCCATAAGGCTTTACGAGGATGGTATGCTGGTACGCTCTCAGGCCCTTTTTGATGAGGCATATAAGGAAACCGCATCGTCTGATGCGTTGGGATGGTCGGTGCTTACAGATGTTCAGATGCAGACTGCGGGCTATGTTGCCAGGATGGATGATTTCCTGAGGAAGAATCCGCATTCACCGATCGCTCCGCAGATCAAGTATGCGTATGCGACAAACCTTTTTGACAGCGAACAGTATGAAGCTGCAGCAGAGGAATTCGCAAAGATTGACAGGAAGGAACTGATGAATAATCAGGTGGATGAGCTTATCTTCTGCCAGGGTTACTGCGATCTTGAAAACAATAAGATCAATGCAGCGACCGATAAGTTCCTTGAACTGACAAAAAGACCGGTATCTGATTATACGGCTCCGGCTCAGTATGTTCTCGGATATATCAAATACGAACTAAAGGATTTCCATTCTGCACTCGGTTGGTTCGAGAAGTCAGTTGCTGATCCGAGATTTGTTGAGAACTCCAACTGGTATATCATGGAGTGCCGTTTCATGATCAAGGATTACGGCTACGTTACCAACAATGCGGCACAGATGTATGAGAATGTACCTGCTGAGCGTAAAGCTCATCTTGCACGAATCATCTCTGAGTCGTACCTCGTTCTTGGCGATACAGATAATGCAAAGAAATATTATAATCTCAACGTAGGCGAGAACAAGACTATGACAAGGGCCGATTGGTTCTATAGCGGCTCGCTTCTTTATGCGGTGGAGGATTATAAGGGTGCTATCGAGAACTACAATATGGTGACAATGCGAACAGACTCGATCGGTCAGGTCGCAAACTATCATCTCGGTTTCAGCTACATCCAGACAAAGAACAAGGTCGCTGCAATGCAGGCTTTCAAGGAGGCTTCGGCCGTTTCCTACGATCAGGCTATCAAGGAGGATGCTCATTTCAACTATGCGAAGCTCGCATTCGACCTTAATGATGACCCTTCTGTATTCAGAGATTATATCGCTAAGTATCCTGCAGTAGAGAAGAGTGACAAGATCAACAGCTATATCGCTGTCGCTGCATTGTACAATCATGACTATGCAGGCGCAGTAGAAGCTTATGACAAAATCGATGAGCTTGATGATGATATGCGCGATAACTATATGAAAGCCAATTATCTGCGTGCTCGTCAGCTTATTGAGAACGGCTCATATAGAAAGGCAATCGATTGTCTTAAGGTCGCTGCATACTATTCTCCAAGGAACAGCCGCTTCAATCAGCTTACACGTTTCTGGTTGGCTGAATCATATTTCAGAAACGATCAGTTTGACGAGGCCCGCAAGATTCTTGTCGATCTTTACAATACTTCAGCCCTCTATGGCGCTGTAGAATCATCTCTCATTCCATACAACATTGCATACTGTTACTTCAATAATGAAGACTATCCTAATGCTGTGAAGTGGTTTGACGAGTATCTTGCAGAGAGGTCTGTCAAGTTTAAGAAGGATGCTTTGGTAAGAAAGGCGGATTGCTTCTTCATTTCCAAGGATTATAACAAGGCATCTGCTGCATATGAGCTTGTACTTGCTGATTTCTATGATGTCAATGATATTTATCCTTATTATCAGGCTGCGATTTCATATGGACTTCATAAGAAGGCTGACAAGAAGGTCGAGCTCCTTTCGCGTGTGATGGATGCTTCTGCCGAGTCTGAATTCTATCCTGAGGCGCTTTTTGAGCTTGGACGTACTTATGCTGTGCGTGAGGATGTTGATAATGCATTCAAGTGTTTCAACAAGCTTGCTCAGGAAGTCAAGGACAGCAACTATGTGGCTCAGGCATACATCGAGATGGGATCTCTTGCGAGAAACAAGTCACAGTATAATGAGGCCCTTGGATATTACAAGACTGTTGTAGAGGAGATGCCTAAGTCGGGTTATGCCGAGAGTGCTCTTCTTGCGATCGAGTCTATCTATCAGACTAAGGACGAGCCTGAAGAGTACATTGCATATATCGAGAATATCGGTAAAGGCGCAAGCAAGAGTGCTGATGAAAAGGAGATGCTTTACTTCAATTCTGCCGAGCAGCTCTTCCTCTCGTCTAATTATCAGAAGGCAGTTATTTCTCTCCAGAAATATATCGATGCTTATCCTACAGGAAAGAATGTCTACAAGGCTGAGTTCTATATGGCAGAGTCATATAAGAGCCTTGGTAAGCTTGAGCAGGCATGTGACAGCTATAAGAAGGTGATTGCTGACGGAGAAGGCTCGTTTGTGGAGCTCTCAATGCTTAACTACTCTAAGATTTCATATGACATGGAGCGTTGGGATGATGCATTCAACGGATACTCATCACTTTACAACGCAGCGATCATAGATGCTAACAAATATACAGCTCTCGTAGGAATGATGCGTTCTGCGTTTAAGGGACATGAGTGGGCTGAGTCTGTAAAGAATGCTGACAGGGTTCTTTTTGAGACTAAGACAGATGCTGCTATGAAGCAGGAGGCCGAGTATATCAAGGCTAAGTCATATCTCGCAACCAGCCGAAGAGATGAGGCTTTGAGCATTCTTGAAAGACTATCTGCAGATGTGTCAGGAGCATATGGCGCGGAGGCGGCATATCTTCTTATTCAGGATGCTTACGACAGAGGTGACTTCGAGGAAGTTGAGAGAAAGGTATATGCATTCTCTGATGCGGGTTCCGGTCAGACATATTGGCTTGCCAAGTGTTTCATAATTCTCGGTGATTCGTTTGTCGAGAGCGGTGAACTTAAGCAGGCTAAGGCTACTTTCGAAAGCGTAAGAGATGGTTATGAGCCATCGAAGGAAGGTGATGATGTACAGGACAATGTACTTATGCGCCTTAAGAAACTTGATGAAATGATTGCAGGATAATACCAGTGATAACGTTATGAATCTTAATATATTGAAAATATCGATAGCAGCTGGATTGGCTGCAATATCGCTTGCTGCAGGAGCCCAGAATCTTGACCCGACTGTTGTGGTGAACAGGGCGTATGAAGGAAAGCTTATGGAGGTACATAAGCCGATGTTGGAAATGTCGGTTCCAGACTCGCTCAGGCAGTTTGATCTTGATTTTGATTACTCTGTTTTTGAAAGTCCATACCAGGGATCATATGAATTCAAGCCGTATGAGCTCCTTATGAAACCTGTTTCAGCCGATATGGATAAATCTGTATTCTGGTTGAAGGCTGGTGCTGGATATTCTCTCTATCCAGTCCTTGATATGGTTTGGACACCTTTCCATAAGGGTCGTTTCAAAATGAATGTATATGCTGATTATCAGGCATATATAGGAGAGTATAGATTCTTCATGCCAACAGCAACAATGGATGGCGTGATGAAGATGGACAGATGGAGGTCAAAGACCGGAACTACATCTGAGTGGAAGGGTTATCGTATGAGGACCAAGGCCGGTATTGACGGCAGATATGATTGGGACAAGAACGTGATGACCTTTGATATCGGATATTATGGCATCGCATCCAAGGATACGTTGAAGAACCGTATGTTTGATGCTGTAGACTTCAAGGTCAATGTCGCATCAAAGCCTCAGAGCAGTGATTATTTCCATTATGATGCATATGCGAACTATAGATTCGGTGAGGACAAGGCGGCCTTCAGACTTGGAGACAAGTATCTCGCAGAGCACGACTTCAAGTTCGGAGCAGTTGTCGGACCTGTAATCTCCAATATGCAGAAGGTCCTTATGGATGTCGGATTCGAAACTATCGCATATACAGGTGCTTTTGCTGGTGAGGGTATTAGCGAGATTTACCTCGTTCCTCATTACCTCCTGACAAAAGGCAGGTGGAATTTCGATCTCGGAGTGAGATTCTCGATGCTGATATCTCCGAAGGAGTCTGCAATGTATCAGGCAAAGAGCCAGCTCTTCTATCCGGATATCAATGTAGCGTACTCGCTTGTTCCTGATGCTCTCGGCGTATATGTAAACATTGACGGAGGCAACAGAATCAACAGCTATTCGTCGCTTCTTGAGAGAAATCCTTATGTTGACATGGATTTCGGTTATTCTAACCCTCTTCTTGACGCCGATGTGGAAAGAGTTGATGCATCTCTTGGATTCAAGGGTCGTATTGCAGGTAAGTTTACATACGATATCCATGGTGGTTTCAAGTGTCTTGCGAACGCATTGCTTGATTCGGCTGTGCTTCTCGGTGGTGAGTCGGATATATACAGATATCTTCCGACATATTCTTATGCGGGATATAATAAGCTTTATGCTGGTCTCGACTGGAATCTGAGAATGGATGCCGTAAGCTTCAACGGTTCGGTAGAGTATTCACATGTTTCACGCCTTGACGATAAGGTTGGAGTGATCGCTCCGGCTCCGTTGACTGCAGATGTAGCATTTGAGTATAACTGGAAGAGAAGGGTATTTGCAGGTGTCGACTGCTATTATTCTTCAGCAAGAAAGGGCAATATTACAAGCCTCGATGCGGAGATCGTTTCCCCAGGCCTCAAATATAAGACTGTTGTACCTGGTTTTGCTGATCTTGGAATCTATGCAGAACTCGCTACAAGCAGAAAACTTTCGTTCTGGCTTCGCGGTGGAAACCTCCTTAATATGACAGTTCAGCATACTCCTCTTTATGCTGAAAAAGGTATCAATTTTACCGCAGGTATTTGCTTGAAATTATAAGAAAAATTCTTAAATTTGTCCGTTTGTTAATTGCCCATCTGCCGTAATTTGATGGGTGTTTGAAATAAGAAAAATAAGAGAAAAATATAATGAGTGAAGAAGTAATGAACAACGCCTCTGCGGAGCAGTACTCCGCGAATAGTATCCAGGTTCTGGAAGGCCTTGAGGCGGTGAGAAAGAGACCTTCGATGTATATCGGTGATATCGGTGAAAGAGGTCTCCATCATCTTGTGTATGAGGTTGTGGACAATAGTATTGATGAGGCTCTCGCAGGCTACTGTTCGCATATTGAAGTTTATATCAACGAGAACAATTCCATCACTGTAAAGGATAACGGTCGTGGTATTCCTACTGGAATGCACGAGAAGGAAAACCGATCAGCTCTTGAGGTCGTGCTTACAGTCCTCCATGCCGGAGGTAAGTTCAGCAAGGACAGCTATAAGGTTTCCGGTGGTCTTCATGGTGTCGGTGTATCCTGCGTGAATGCGCTTTCTGACTATCTTAAGGCAGAGATTCATCGTGAGGGTAAGGTTTTCGTACAGGAGTATTCCAAGGGTAAGCCATACAAGCCGGTTGAGGTTGTAGGTGAGGCTGAGGATACAGGTACAACTGTAACCTTCCATCCGGATCCTGAAATCTTCCAGGTGACAACCATCTACAAGTATGATACTCTAGCTGCACGTCTTCGTGAGCTCGCATATCTTAACAAGGGTATTCATCTCAGCCTTACTGACAAGAGGACTCTTGTCAATGATGTCGACGAAAACGGCAATGAGCTTGAGACAACTCATTACAGAAGTGATGTCTTCTACTCGAAGGAGGGTCTGAGGGAGTTCGTGGAGTATCTT
>JAEIGA010010134.1_pt1 | contig 14280 bp, 17 predicted proteins | sample 9270691 | NCBI WGS metagenome assembly JAEIGA01 (sample SAMN17057246, study PRJNA624740) | gut metagenome | biome: biome; isolation source: fecal sample | host: Bos grunniens | place: China: Xizang | collected 2019 | reverse complement strand
TGTATCACATGGGCTACCACAGCAGTTTCTTATAACCCTACCCCCATACCTACCCATATAACATTAGACCCTAGGCTCACCGGAATGCTCTCGCTCTCCGGCTCGCCCAAAACCAGGGTCCATATCCACCCCAAGGCTTAAAGAAAAGACCAGCTCACCGGATCGCTAAATCGCTCTCCGGCTCGCTGGCCGCCTCACCCCCCCAAGACTTTATGTCCTAGGCTTCAATTGCTGCTTTACACTTCCCTGTAATAACATATAATATTGTGGATTGTACTCAACTCGCCATTATACGTAAAGCTAATCGAATACTGCATAGAAGGCGGGTCGTACATAACGTCCCAATAATCTGTATCATAACCAACCATGGTAGGTACCTTAAGGTTAGATACAGACGTAGATTGATCGTAGCCAGATGGTAATAGGAATACAGGACTTGTGTAAGTATTATCTCCCATGCCATGGCAAGAAATAAGACATACCTCGTATCTCTTGTTGTAATCTAATGACAACCACAAACTGCTGCCTTCACCAATCGTTGCTGTATTCCAAGCACTAGAGCCGCCAGATCCACCGGTAGGCAGATTTGCTATAATATCATTTAAATCGTCAATTCTTTGACCCAAGGCAGTAAATAAGTCATCTACATAAGTTTTATTAGTAGCATCATAGATATTATTAGGACCTGCTACCTTGATACGACCATTAGAGTCTCTCAAAGGCACTGTATTAGCTACCTTGTCAGTAGTTAGCCCGTATAAGGTGTCATCGTAAGGATCTACTGAAGCATATACAGCAGGACTAATACCACTAGGTACCATCTTACTTACCTTGCTATTAGCATTCCAAGTACTCACTTCAGCACCGTTTACATATACCTTGGTACCGCCACCGAACGTGGTCTCTTGCCAAGCAAGGGTACTAATGATATCTTCATTACCTGTCAAGACATATAAAGTAGTTCTAGTACCATCACTCAATAGGAAGGCATCTCCCAACTTCTGTCCCTCAGGATTAGGTGCCTGCGCTACACTACTAAAGGTACCAATGATATTAAGAGTACCAACAGGTCCGATAGGCCCTTGAGGCCCACGATCACCCTTAGAACCTTTCGGTCCAATAGGACCCTCAGGTCCAATAGGTCCAATAGGACCAACAGGTCCAGTAGGGCCTTGAGGTCCTCTAATACTCTTGCCAATAGTTATAGACCCACCATCACTAAACGAGAACGTCAATTGATACTTGTCGTTAATAGTAATGTCTCTAATACTAGTGCCACGAGGTCCTTGAGGTCCTACAATATTAATTTTACCAATATTAAGCCAGTAAGCCTCATCTTTACCTAAATTACTATTAGGTCTCGTCCATACGTACACCTCATAGCCATTAGGATCATCCTCTGGGCCTACTAAATATCCATATCCCCAGTTCTCACCTTCATTGATATCCGCAATTTCTTCAAAAGTATTAACGCGCCCTAGGACTGTAATACCAAAATCAGCTAGCACTCTGTCAATTGTGTAGTGATACTCAATGTCCTCTTTATTTTTCAGGACTTGTTCTTGGAGATTTCTAAATTCGATTCCATTAAACTCAAACATTCATTTTGCTCCTCTATTGAGATTTCTTGTTCAGGGAGGCATTCTGTATTAGCCTCCTCATTAAAGCTCGTTGTAGGCCCAAAATGAGCCTCCTGTTTTGCTTTCTCTTCTTGCTCAGCTACCCAGTCTTTAGCATACTCTAAGTATTCTTCTGTCCAGAAGCTCTCAGTATCCTTCATCTGGAGAACACCCATCACAATGCCTACTACAAGAGCTATTAACTGCACTATAAATTCCTTCATGTCAAAGGTCAGGAAGGCTTGACTTAAACCTATAGTACCAAGTAGGGTGGTAAAGAATATCGATAATCCTTTCTTTCCGTATACATCCCTGTGGAACTTAATAGGCGATCTTGCCTTCTTGATATCTGTGTTATTATACTGCTTTAGTAAGGCCCTTGCCTCAAGATACCCTTCATGCTGACTTACATTCAACTTACCCTGCTTGTTAAAACAGTGGAATAAGCTAATATTAAAGCCTGCAGAACAAAGTTTACAGATAACATAAACTATCCAGCCGGCTGTAGTAGTAGGGAGTACCCACTCTAAACCGGCTGAAGTTCCTAGCATAGGCATGAAGACAAGCATTACAAGGCTTATAACACCAACTAAACAGTAATATAAGTACTGTCTTACTTTGTCCATAACACCCTCCTAACACTCAAGGTGTCGCTCTCTTGTCTATTTCTTTGTTAATAACGTACTTGGCCTTAATGCTCTTGTGTAAAGGACTCACGATAAGCTCATCTACACTTTGAGTTATTGCCATTACCATAACACAGCCAATAAAAGAGTCTAAACACAGGTAAAGACCAATCATAATAAGCCAGAGTCTACATCTCGGAGTATACTTATTAATTAAACACACCGCACTCAAAATCACACCCACTGTAAGCATACTCATCAAGGTAATCTTGTCTGTAGTACTAGCATTCTTGTTAACAAAGGCAATAACTGTGTAAGTAATCAAAGGTCCAAAGGATAACAGGAGACTAAGTAATCCTGTAATCAAGGACGCAAGTCTAAATTTCTTAGTTCTAGTCATCACTTGCCTCCACTATCATCAGTCCAACTTAGAGGCTTAATTCTAGTAAGCTCGACTAGTAGCTTCTCATTAAGCTTCTTGAGCTGTTCGTTGTCTTGTAAGAGCTTTTTAACTGTTTCATTATTCTCTTTAAGCTCATTACTGCTTCTGAACTCTTGAATACACTGAACAACCTTCTTGATAGCTAATAGTGCTGCAAGTACCGAAGCACCAATACTAGCTAAGGAAGGTAGGAGAGCTACTAATAGAGTCCAAATTTCACTAGACATTACGCTTTCAATCATAACTCGAGATCCTCCTCAATATAAGTTTTATAATATAAGGGCTGGTTAGTTCTCAAAACCCTTACAAACAAATTGTCAAATCTCTTAATAAACTCTTTAGTCAGGTTAGGACTTAACAGAGTCTCTAAGTATTCGTAAGCTTCCAATAGGCTTCTAACATGCTTAGTAGTGTTCTGCTGATTAATCATTGTCAGCTCTTCAAGAGTATCTGTAGTAGGAGCCGTAGAAGGATTCAAGGCAGTATTATAGATAGCCTTAGCACTAATCTTAATCTCCTCATCACTCATGTTAAGAAGCTTGTCTTGCATCTCAAGCTCCCTCTCATACTGAGGTCCGTAAGACATTATGAGGGTAAACAATCTTAGCTTAAACTGCATCTCACTAAAACTCATGATAGAGCTACTCGCGTATTCACCCATCAGAAGGATGTAGATAGTCTTAAGAAACTCGTCATTCTTTAATCTGCCAGGAATACCTAAGTTCTTGTAGTCTTCAAAGAAGCCCTCGTAAGTAGAGTAAATCTCACTAAAAGTTTTAGTGTATTGTTGCGTAAATAACTGCTGATTATACATTCTCTTCGCCTCCTTCTGTTCCGCCGGTAGTCTCCTGAACTGTGTCAGTTCCTACAAGACCGTCTCCGTTAAGATCGGCATTAATAACTTCCTCACTAGGATAACAAGAAATACCAATTCCCCAAACAGAGTTAATAATATCACAGAATCTCTGTCTGATGTTAAGGCCGTCTTTGAGAATCAAGCTCATGTTGCCGGCATTCATCTCTTGTTCAGCTTCTAACATGTGAGACTTCTTCTGGAATAAGCCGCCGTTATCAAGACCTAATAGACTTAAACGATAGTTATCAAGGCCCTGCATCGCAAGTAAGAACTCTTCAGCCTTCATCAAGGAGTTAGCAGAACTAAGATCCTGGAAGTCAAGAGCACCCTGCATAGGAATCCATTTCTCGCCTGTTAAGGCAGCATTCTTTACACTGCCACTAGCTAGTATAACCTGAGCACTCTCATCCTCGTTATTTACCTTTACACCGCAAACTCCAGTGCCGTTCTGTAAGGCGGTATTCATAAAGGGAATGCAATTACTCATGATATCAAGTAGGGGATCATCTAACTGACTTCTACTAATTATAGTCTCACTAAGCTGTTTAGTGTAATCATGAAGTAGAACACAAGTCTTTGTAAAGTATTTGTCGGAGTCCTCAATAAGCTCTTCAGGAAGCACTACATCATAGAGAACGTCAAATTTCTTAGTAGCAAGGTAATCCGCTAGGGCTTTCTCATTTGCTTTAACTACCTTGTCCTGACTACCTGAGGCAATCGGTACAGGATGAATTGTATTAAATCTACCGTAAGCATCGATAGTGCCGTCAAGGGCATAAGGGAGAATGAAGAACTGATTTAGCTCCTCAATATAGAAGAATGCAAGCTGACCTCTGTAATACAGTAGTCTCTCAAGCTCTTGAGAACTAAGACCTACAGGAAGGTTCTCCCACTTATATCTATTAACCGCATTCTGCTCATGGAGTACTCTAAGCTGTTTCTTTACACTCGCCTTCAAAGGCTCTTCATTACCGTTAAAGGAACAGCCGTACTTACTATTTACTTTAAGACCTGCCTGAGCATACAGGTCTTTTGGAATAATCTTAGCTGCCATCATTAACCTCCAAGTAGTTCAGGATTTCTCTTAATCAAAGCAGGGTTATCTACATTAACTCCCTGTGCTCTAAGTTCATCTAACAGTGCCTTTCTTTCAGGTACTGCATTCTGCACACCCTGCTTAGCCTCAAGACCTTTAACAAGTCTCTGGACATCCTCTTCTCGTCTCTGCTCATAAGTTCGCTTGCTAGCTTCTTCAGCAATCTCACCTTGATAGTCTTCAGAGCCATAGTAGTCATCATAACCTTCATAAGCAGGAGTCTCAGTAGGCTGGTCTCTTCTTGTCTTCTCTAGGTTAGTTAAGGTCTCCTCAGAAGGGTCTATCTCAAAAGCCTGTTTAGCTAAGTCAAGTCTCTTAGCTTTGTACTCGTGTAGCTGAGTTGTAGGAAGCGGACCTACGTTTTCAGCCCTTTCTAAGGTCTCCTGTTGCTTCCGAAGACTCTGTAATGTACGTTTTTTCTCACTAGCAGCCTTAAGACTAGGATGCTGGGATAAGGCAAATGCTGCTCCTAGACCTGAAGCAAAGATCTGATTTAAGCTGTTTTGAATTGCACCCATTAAATAAATACTCCTTTCATTAACTCAGAGGCTATAGCAGCTGCTTCATGGAAGTCTGCAACAGGCTTTCCGTCTGAATCAATAAGTCTAATAAGTTGACCTTTTACATACTTGCCATTAAGGTCAGTGTAATCTGTAATCTTACCAATAGCCATAACAGTACAGCCATTGTAAGTAATTTTATCTTTAATAACCTGTTTCTCAAGGTCTGTACAGTCATAGAACTCAAGGAACGGGAATAGCTTGTTATTAATGTCAAAGGCAGAAGTTCGGCTCATCGTATTAGGCATCGCCTGAATGTTCTGTAATTGATATCCGAACATGTCTTTAGTGTAATCGATACCCTCTGCTCTTAGTCTGTCATTAAGCTCAAGATCTTTAATACCACCAAGGAGACTAGTTCCAAGACCAATAGCAGCACCAGCTGCGGCAGTATAAGGATTACCACCTAACATACCACCACTTACTCCACCACTTACTGCGGAGCTTACAGTACCTGCTGCAATCTGCCACTTTTCCTTTTCGCGCTGAGCAGCATTATTGATTTCCATGTTCTCAATCTGTCTGTTGTGAGCTTCTTGATAAGACTTGTTTTGAATCTGGTAGTTTACCCAAGCATCTGTAGTTTGAGGAAGACTGAAGGAACCACCACAAATAAGACCTCTGTTATCATTGTAATCACCGCCATAGAGGTAGCCTGCATTAAAGACTGGATTAAGATGAATGTAAGGCTGATAGGGCTTGTAGGTACAGTTAAATTCGATAGCCCTACAGCCACCATTACTGGTAGGCTTGAACTCAAATGCACCTGCGTAGTTAGGACTAACCAGACGCACAAATTGGGCTTCATTGGCTACTTTAAACTCTAGGGTATCCTGTGATACTGTGATAGGCTCCGCGAGTTCTATAATGCCATTAAAGCTACTACGCTTGCAATAAAGCACGATACCACAGTTGTTAAGGTCAGTATAATTGTGATCTGAGTCTTCAGCAGTGATAATAGAATAAGTACTGGTGTCTAAGCCTGTTAAATCAATTCTGCCTGAGCTATCATAAATTTCTGAGATAGGACAGAATGGTAGAAGTTGAAGGTCATAGATGTAAGAGCTTCCATTAGCTCCGCCACCTAGAGTAGTACTAATAGCTGCAGCCATCTCAAGATTAATTCTTCCTTCTGCGCTATACATTATACTAGAATCTCCGTCTCTCTTAACTACAGTATCGTAGTACGGCATGCAGAACATTGTGAAAGGAGCATCCTGAAGTCTTTGCTTAGGAACATCTCCTCCATCTGTATAGGTTCCAATAGAGGTTCTACATTTAAGCAGAGGAGGCTCGGTACTAATACTTACAGTATATTTCTGAACGGGAACATGAACATCGAACTTGTTAGGACCACTGTCGTCCCAGTAGAAGTCTTCTGCAATAGTATCTCCGTATCTGTCTGCAGGAGCATTCTGAGCTAGTCTTGCAATATGAGTTTTGATCTGATTATAGACACCTGAGCCTGCGGGAGGATTTACTACGTAATCGACGCTACCTTGGCTCTGGACATTGATGTAGAAGAATGCAGGACCGCTTGAGTCAGTGTTCTTGATTAGCTTACCACTAAAGGTCTTAGCTTCGTCAATATTAGGGACGTAGGTACTAATATAGGAAGGCAGAGTGGCTAGACTGATATAAAACTTATCAGTAGCTCTAGTACTAGCTGCGTATTCAGCAAGTCTATTAATTTCATAGGCACTGCCATCACAAACAAGGTTAGACTCATTGGGAAGGATCTGTCCAATAGCGCCTCTCTTATCACTAATCTGCCAAGCGTAGTAAATACCAGGACAAGCTACTACAAACTGAAGCTCTTGAGAAGCAGTATTAGCGCCAGTGTAAATAGTTCCTTTATCAGCTAGTTCTTTATACTCAGAATAAGAAGCTTGATAAGTCGCAGTTCTGGCAACGTCTCTTGTAAAGTAAACGTGATAGTTTCCACTTTCTTTAGTGAGAGCACTCGACTCAAGGTAGTCATTTCCGATATAACCGACTATCCAAGGACAATTAGTCTTATCCTTAAGGAGAAGTTCCTTAGTCTTAATCTGATTTACTGAAATGTTCTCAGAGTTGTAAATTAGCTTACTTGTAGTACTCAGCCAACCTTTTTCTATATATACAGGACTACTCGATACCTCGGGCCAGAAGTCTGCGATAAGGTCTCTCTTAAGACTAAGGCGCCACTGGCCTTGTCTTGTTCTATCTCTGTCAGTACAGAACCAACGAGTTAAGGTACCAGCTTCTGGGTCTTCTACCATAAGGTAATCGATGTCCGTTTTGTCTGCAAGTATTAGGTAATTACAAACCCATTCTGTATTTACATTATCATTAGGGTTGAAGTCAACTCCCGGTACTGTAATTACAATATGATTCTCTACTCCAGCTGAAGTAGGAGTATCATTCAGTTTGATAATTCTGTTGAAATAGTTATTATATCCACTTAAACAGTAGACAATTGATTTTCCCATCAGGGGACCTCCTTAAATAGAAGTTGGGCAGTTTAGACTGATGCCCAGCAGTTTTAAGGAGAGTATTATGGCTATTACTCGTCAGCGTCGATGAGACGCGCGGTAATCAAAGGATAGTTCTTCAGATACTGAAGAGTGTTATGACCAAACGTGAGATAGTTGTTCTCAGTAAGGGAACGAGGATTGAAGAAGGAAGTACCTACCTGGAAAGCAGACATGTAAGGGATAGAGCCCTTGTGGATAAGCTTGAAGGCAATAGTGTCGTCCTCGCGATATACTTCATCACTGTAAATTGCAGTACCGGCAGGAATAGCATCACCAGCGAAGAAGTGGGTAGGAGTACCATCAACAGTAAGAGTAAGCTCCTTAACAGCTCTGTAAGTCTGACCATCATTAGGAACAGTGCTTTCATTATGAGTCAAGCCAAGAAGAGTGCCGAAGTATCTAGCAGGAAGAACCTTCTGCTCAAACTCATTGAGAAGACCTTCTTTGTGGAAGATAACAGGCATATCAACTTTCTTGAGAGCATTGTAGTGGATTGCATTCCATACACAAATCATGTCAGACTCGTCGTAAGAACGAATATGACGGTAGTCGTTGAAGTCTCTAGAAACGTCCTGGAGTTCAACAAGCAGATTAGCAAGAGCTTCTGCCATAACGAGAGCAGGGTTCTGATCGCCAGTAATAGTGATAATCTTAGACTGCTCACCGATCTGAGTTTCTGTGGTACCTACGTAGCAGTTGTAAGTAGTAGCGTCATAAATTTTCTTGGTATCCTGGATCCAGCCCTTCATAACGTCATTGAAAGAAGAGAAGCTAGAGTCAGACATCCAAGCCTGCTTGGTAAGATAGTTGTCTACAGTAAGACGGATCTGACGGAATACGTCGAGCTCGATCTTCTGGCATTCAGGAGCCTTAGGACGATCAAGAGCAAGGAGGTTAGTAGCTTCCTCATCTGCGCCCCATGCGTAGGACTGAAGTGCATCAGTGCTGTAGTAAAGTTTGGTATCGCCGAACAAAGAACCGTCAACTCTTGCGAGATCTACAAGGCTAGAGTTAGTGCCCTTGATGTTATCAGCGAATACTTGCTGAGAAATGATTTGATTGAATAGCGCCGTAAAGATTTTATTGGCGTTTAACTGACCGTGAAATTCCATTATTTAATTACTCACTTTCTAATTTTTGGATTTATTGTCGGTCTACTAGTACCCGTAAGCACACGAGTAAACTCCCTCTGGAAGACTTCTTGAGAGCCGTTGGCGATCTCCACAAGCTGTTTAAGACCTTGTGCAGTCTCCTCCATGTCAAGGTAATCCTGAGTTGTAGGCTGAGAATCTTTTCCAGTTAGACACCAGGGATCCTGTCCAAACTCTTCAATATACGCATCTCGATACTGAAGACTTGTAGTGATAGTAGCTAAGTTAAGAGTTCCGTCTTTTGACATTTTATTGAGCTTATCACTGAGTTCCCTAGCACTTGGTTTTGAGGCTTCTTCCGTTGAAGAACTTTCCATCGTCTTACCATTTACTAAGCTTTCTAACAAGGACTTATTCTCATCTCTGAGTTTGTCATACTGTGCTTTTGAGACAGTAGTTGCCTTTAAGTTATTGATTGTGTCAATATATTTTTGAGTCTCATTGACTTCGACTTCAGTTGTCATAATTTCTTCCATAATAATACTCCTTTATATATAATTATTTATGCTTGTCTTCTAGATCTAACATCATACGATATTCAAGTATATCAAACAGGGAATAGTCTTTCTTTAGATAGAACTTGCAGTACTCAGGTTCATCAATCCAAACTTTTGGGTCATCTGAAACCTTCTTGTTGCTGCACTTAACTTCATATCTACGTCTGGATACTTGCTCGCAGAATTTACATTTCTTACAGTTCATAATACATCTCCTTTATAACTTATCTTTGTAGCCGTGCCTTAATAAGGAACCACGTTATTAGTAGTAGCTTCGCAAAGGCTGCGCAGAGACCTACAATAAAAGTGAAGGTCAGTAGCAGGGCTCCGCCGATACTAGTCGATGTTCCTAGTTCTAAGAGTCTGATACCTGCTCCAATAACGATAAAGTCAGAGCTTAGAGTTATTGCAATAAGCAGGGACAAAAAGATAAAACCGATTGACTTAAGAATCTTCATAATACTCCTTTCACCATTTCCAATAACTATGACCTAGTAGCTTACTTATCTTTACCAGAGGCCAAGCGATAAGGCATAGTAAGGTCGCAACTAAGCTAATAGGTAGTCCAATTACTTTCAATATGGCTTTAAGTTCTTTTGGCATAGGATTGCAGCTCACCTCCGTGTTAGGATATCCAGGGTTGCGATACCTGTCTAGCTCCAGGACCTCTTCGGCTCGAATCTGAAAACGAGATTATACCCAACATAACACGACGAGACTTCCTTGTTATATTATACGATATCTAGTAGTAATTCTACATTCGTATAATACACTTAATTTAGTATAACTTAAGTCCCTAGAAATGTTAAAAATGCGCCTTTTATTTTTTTAAATTTTGAAAACTTTCGTCAAAAAGATTGGCTAAATTCAATGCAGAGGCAATTAAGGAAAAAAATATATTTTATGATAAAATTTTAATTAACTATATCGTATTATATATTAGAGCCGAACGACTCTGACACTAATATATTTTAAGGAGAAACATTATGGCAAAAGTATTAACAAACGACGGACAGAGACTCGAAATTGAAGAAGCTCTCGACAAGGGACTTAAGATTGACTGGAAGGCAACTTATGAAGACCTTTCTGGTTGTGAGCTTAAGCCTACACTAGAAGACAGAGTGGAAGCACTTGAGAAAGAAGTTGCTTCACTTAGAGCTTTAATTAAAGAGCATATCTGGCAACCAATTTACGACCGAGTTTATGGAGGTAAAGAACAATGAAAGAAATAATGTACGAAAACTTTAACACAGGCCTTAGCAAGGAATACCTTGAGTATCTAGGAATCACTAATGTAAGTGAGGACGGACGAGTATTTACTGGCGACACTGAACGTGTATGCAACGAAACAGGCTCCGCAGGGTATCTACGTGTGAATTTTTATATGGAAGGTAAGGTTAGAACACTCTATCTTCATCGTATCGTATACTGTTGGTTCCACGGCTACATTCCGCCTAAGACTCTTGTGGATCACGTTTCAGGCGACCGCCTAGACAACCGCATTGAGAACCTTAGACTTGCAGATTACAAGTTGAACACTAATAACCGCCACCATAGAGATGGTACTTTTGAGATGAGATGTTGCATGTCAAAGCCTCGAGAGCACTATGAAGCTCAACTTCAAAGAGCAGAAGCCAAGCCTAAAAGTAAGAGTAGAGCAACGATGATTAGTAGTGCAAAGGCCAGACTCAGATACTGGGACTCTCACAAGGACGAGTACCTGCATCTAACAAGTGTCAAGTTCGCAGCTGCAGAAGCAAAGGCTGAAGCACGTATTAAGGCAAAGACCTTAGCTGAACTCAAGCTTAGACTAAAATTTATTGCGCGTAAGTACAAGGAGCAAGGAGACAAAGTGTCTTGGCACCGCTTGCTCAGAGTAGCCAATAACGCAGAACTTTTTACCTTGGAAAAACTGCAACAGATTGCAGACAAGGAGTCAAAGAATATCTAAATTATTAAAGGGAGGATTTTAATGGAGCACTCAGAAATTACAAAATTTATAGAAAGCCGCCTAGATGGAGTATTCCAGCGTGGAGAGCTAAATCAATACAACACCAGACCTTTAAGGCTATCTCCTACCGAGGAGAACTCCAAGATCTTTAATGAAATTTCTGAGTTCGTACACAACTCTGACCTCAACATTCTTGAGAGGACGCCTAGTGGGAGTATCAGAAAGGGACCGAAGTACTTAAAGAACTTTTATGCTTATGACGTAGTTAAGAGTTCATTAGGAATTACCTTGACTATCAGCCTAAATGGTTATCTGAGAGTAATCAAATTCGGTCTCTACAAGAAAGAGGAAGCCCCGGAAGTATATCCTGTAGTAGCTTTTAGTAGAATGAAAGAGAAGCTACTAGAAGATGGCGTGGAGCTTGAGGATTACGCAATCGACAATGGACACGAAGTTAGAGAAGCTACCCCGCCTGCGCCTATCAAGATGTATCAGCACCACAAGGAAACCTTCAGAGGACTTACTAATGTCCATCATATTGACTTCCACTCAAGTTATCCTGCGGGACTTGCTAATACTCATCCTGAGTTTAGACCTACCATGGAATACTTTTATAACTTGAGAAAAACTGACCCTGTGGCAAAGTTTATTATGAACTCTGGTATTGGATACTTGTGTACTGAGAAGAATGGTTTTAGAGCCCGTTTTGCTCATCTGAGAAAGGATGCAGTTGAAGACAATAATGCAAGAATTGACGAGCTCACTATGAGACTATTGATGTCTGGAAGAATAGTCATTGGTCATAATACAGACGGTATTTGGTACCAAGGTGAAATCTATCATGGTGATGGTGAAGGTAAGGGTCTTGGTGAGTGGGAGCACGATCACGTTAATTGTCTATTTAGAGCTAAGAGTGATGGTGCTTATGAGTTTATTGAGAATGGAGTTTATCATCCGGTAGTTCGTGGACAGACTACTTTGGAAGCCGTTAAGCCTCGTGAAGAATGGGTATGGGGCGACATTTACAAAACAGGTGTTAAGGCCTGGAAATTTAATGATAAGACAGGAGTAATTTATTTCAATGAAATATAATCACAGTAAAAAGTTTTTTGATGCAAGATACGCTACCTACAAGAAGAATGTAAAGGCAATTGGTGGCACAATGTTGACTAAGAATGAATTTATTTCAGCCTATGAAGGTCTTAGTGGAGAGACCAAGAATATTATGAAGGATCTAGTATATGGATCTAAGTATGGTACCAAGTATAATACCGCGATAGCAGAGCGCAGAGCACTCAAGGCAGCTGGTATCAAAGTAAAGTTAGAAGATCTCAAGACGATGACTACTCAAGATTTTGCGGCTTCTTATGCAGCTGAATTATCGAGGGCTTACAGAGATTTGAGATCACAGGGAATCACAGGAAAGGATGCTAGCGTAATAGTAAGCCAGCAGTGGTTCGGAAGCAAATGAGTGCGCAGAGTATTGTGGCAAAGGCTTACACTAGGCACAAAGAGAAGGAATACGAGTGGTATCGTTTAAGACCGATATTAGGGCACGCCAATTGGGCGATCTTTTATCTCCTTCTCGGAGGCCGTGAAGCCGGCAAATCTTATTCAATTACCAATTTCTTTGTAGATCAATGGAAGAACAAAGGAATACCTTTCACTTGGCTGCGCCTTACTGAGGCAGCTAGTAGAAAGCTATTGCAGAATAATGCAGAAAAGCTTGTAGACCCCGACCTTAGAAGAAAATATAATCTTGATCTTATAACCAGTGGTAATAATGTATATGAAGTAGTCAAGCGTTCAGAGCCTGATGAAAATGGAAAGACCAAGATCCTTGAGAAGAAGCTTATGGCGAGAGTTTATGCCTTGAGTACCTTCTACAATGACAAGGGGTCTATCTTTGACAAAGACTTCCTGAATGATCCTGCGATGAGATATAATATTGCAATAGACGAGTTCCAGAGAGAAAAGGGAGAAAAGAATACCTTTGATATCACTTACTCCTTGGTAAATCAGCTGGAGAACCTTGTACGTTCTACTAAGGAGAGAACAAAGATCTTCTTTCTTGGAAATACCCTCGAGGAGAGTAGTGATATATTGTGTGCATTCAATTTTATCCCGGAGACGTGGGGAATATTTAAATTAAAGAAGAAGAGGGCAGTAATACACTTTATCGAGCCCACAGAGGCCTACAAGAAGCGCCGTAAGGGCACTATTGCAGACATCCTGATGCCAGAGGCCTCTACATTTACGAACAAGATAGACACCGACAATACCCTGATAACGAAGAAGAGACTTGAGAAGCCGAGTTATGTAATCAAGTTTAGCAAGGACAGGAGTACGTGGTTTACTGTCTGGGATAGTAATATTATCAAGAAGTTTAATGGTGAGAGGGTGCCTATTAAAGCCATGAGGCCGTATATTGATGAATTGTATTCAGTAGATGTACAACGCAATATTGTGAGTTTATTTGATACTCGATGTTATCAATTTAGTAATCTTATTACATTTAAGCAATTCCAGAAGCAAGTGCAGCAATTGAAGCCTAGGACATAAAGTCTTGGGGGGGTGAGGCGGCCAGCGAGCCGGAGAGCGATTTAGCGATCCGGTGAGCTGGTCTTTTCTTTAAGCCTTGGGGTGGCTTTGGACCCTGGTTTTGGGCGAGCCGGAGAGCGAGAGCATTCCGGTGAGCCTAGGGTCTAATGTTATATGGGTAGGTATGGGGGTAGGGTTATAAGAAACTGCTGTGGTAGCCCATGTGATACACCTATACGAGCTATCATCTATACGGCTATAATATGACTTTATTTAATATATATTAGGACTTATGTTCCTGTCTTTATACGGCTATAATAGGACTTTATTTAATATATATATTAGGACTTATGTTCCTGTCTCTATACGGCCATAATAGGACTTTATTTAATATGTATTAGGACTTAGTTTTCCTTTCTTATTTT
>JAEIGA010010133.1_pt1 | contig 14281 bp, 14 predicted proteins | sample 9270691 | NCBI WGS metagenome assembly JAEIGA01 (sample SAMN17057246, study PRJNA624740) | gut metagenome | biome: biome; isolation source: fecal sample | host: Bos grunniens | place: China: Xizang | collected 2019 | reverse complement strand
TACATGCTATAAAACATATTTTTATATCAAAATATTTGGTGGGAATGCAAAAAAGCAGTACCTTTGCACCGTGTTTTTCATGGTATTAGATTTAAGGTTAAGTAAAGATTGGGTTGTCGGGATGACAATCCTTCTTTTTTTTATACTATCAACAAGTTTTTGTTACAACAATACTGATGGTATTTCTTATCTCGCCAAAGGGCTTGAATGATTATTTCGCTGCAATCAATATCTCTGCCGCGATAAAAGCTGAAAAATATATGTTTTTTCTTGCAGATATGCATAATTTTCACTAATTTTGCACCCAAATGGAAAATCGTTACGATAGAGAAGATCTCCAGAATGCTCTTCGTGTTCTGCGCGAGGGTGGTGTGATATTATATCCAACAGACACAGTCTGGGGGATAGGTTGTGATGCCACGAATGCGGAGGCAGTGGCGCGCGTATACGCGATAAAAAAGCGTGTGGATAGCAAGGCAATGCTGGTGCTGTTGGATGGTGCTGGTAAGTTGCAAGGGTATATGGAGAAGGTGCCAGATACAGCCTGGATGTTGCTTGATGCGACAGGGCGACAAGGCGAAGAAGTGAAAGGCGAAAAACCTCTAACGATTATCTATCCTCGTGCCAAGAACTTGGCGCATAACTTGTTGGCTGAGGATGGTAGTGTAGGAATAAGGATCACGCAGGAGTTGTTCTCAAAAGCGCTTTGCGAGCAGTTGCGTCGTCCTATCGTTTCGACATCGGCCAATTTTAGTGGCGAACCAGCTGCAAAGACATATGCTGAGATATCTCCAGAACTGTTGGCGGCTGTGGATTATGTGTGCGAGTTTCGCCGTCAAGATCAAACTACTGTTAAGCCATCGTCTATCATCAAGATAGATGAGAGAGAACGCATCACAATCATTAGATCATGAGATACTGGAATCGCCGTAAGAAATACCAATTGATATATTTACTGGTAGACATATTGTCATCGGTATTGATTTGGTGTGCATTCTTGGTGTTTAGGTGGCTCGTGTATGATGGACGAATGTTGTCGGTGGATACAATTTTGATACCGATGTTTAGTTTTTATCTGCCACTATTCTTGTATCCATTAGGATGTGTATTTTTGTATTATCTTTCGGGCTTTTACTTGCGTCCGCTGCGCAAGCGTTATACCCGAGTGCTGCGTAGGACTTTTGTATCAGCAATGATAATATCATTGATAGCGTTTTTTTTGATTGTGATAGATGATCCTATCGGTGGGCATTATGAGCGCTATTTAAGTTCGTTGTTGGTGTTGTTCTTGCTGCAGTTTGTGGGTAGTTATTTGCTGCGCTCTATGGTGATCTTCTTTGCCCGCAGGTTTGATAATGATCTGCCTAGACGCTACACGATTCATTCTATGGAAGAGGTAGATGCGTTTGAAGTTCGTCATGCAGAGCATCCGTATGATGAAGTGATATTGGACTTGGAATCAGAGTCTAAAGAAAATGATATTTATCGACTGATTAATCGCTTGTATCCATGTAATGTTGAGATTTCGGTAGTGCCTAGTTTGTATGATTTGTTGACTGGTGCTGCGATGATAGAAGATGTAGGTGACCAACCATTGATTCCGATAACAGAGCATAAGATGACGGATACAGAGTTGTGTATTAAGCGAGCATTTGATGTGGTGGCTTCTCTGGTGGCGTTGGTGGTTCTCTCTCCAATATACATACTATTAAGCATGTTGGTTTGGTCTTCTTCTAAGGGGGCAGTGTTCTACACACAAGAGCGTGTAGGACTACATGGAATACCATTTAACATTATTAAATTCCGCACGATGCGTATGAATGCGGAGATAGATACTCCTCTGCTGAGTTTAGATAACGATCCTCGTGTGACGAGTGTAGGTAAATTCTTGCGCAAGTATCGTCTAGATGAGTTGCCACAGTTTTGGAATATTTTGCGTGGAGATATGTCTATTGTAGGTCCACGCCCTGAGCGTCGCTACTTTATCACTCAAATAGAGGAGAAGGCTCCCTATTATTGTATGATTTATAAGATCCGTCCGGGATTGACCAGTTGGGGACCAGTTAAGGTAGGGTATACTGATACATTAGATAAGATGATTCGTAGATTAAACTATGATATCGTTTATATGGAAAATATGTCTTTAGGGTTGGATCTGAAAATAATGTTTCATACCCTGGGGGTGATTTTTAATGGTAGAGGGAAGTAATGTTTAGAGCTATGAGTTACGATGAAGCTGTAAAACGAATAGAGCAGATTGTGATAGAATTGGAGCAATCAGATGTGTTGAGTATGGAGGCATATCAAGCGAAGGCAAAAGAAGCAAAGGAATTATTGGACTTTTGCCATGCTCAATTAGTAGATTGGAAAAATAAAATGGATGAGGTTGTGGCAGAGCCATAACTCATCCATAAGTAGATTGACAAAACCGTCTCTTATTCTTCGGAGAAGTGGACTAATACATGTCGGTATGAGTTGAATATCTTGGATTTGGAAACAAAGCCAAGGTATTTTTTGTTTTCGTCAACGACAGGTAGATTCCAAGCGCCAGTATCTTCGAAAATTTCCATTACTTTTCCCATGGGCATCGTGTTCGTTAGGATGGCTTGTGGGGAGTTCATGAGTTGTTTGACGGTAAAACGATTGTAGAGACGAGGTTGAAACATAATGTTTCGCACTTCGTCAAGCAGTAGGATGCCCAATAATTTTCCGTGGTGGTCTATTACTGGAAAAATATTACGGCGACTTTGAGCGATTACCTTGACGAGTTCGCCCAATGTCATTTCGGGATGCAGAGTAGTAAGATCGGTCTCCAGTACATTGTCCATTTTGAGTAGTGTGAGAACAGAACGATCTTTGTTGTGCGTGAGCAGTTCGCCTTTTTGTGCTAGACGCATGGCATATAGACTATGTGGCTCAAAAATCTTGATGGTCAAGAATGATATGACTGCCACTGCCATTAGCGGCATAAAGAGGTGATATCCACCCGTTAATTCTGCGATGAGGAAGATACCTGTCAAAGGTGCGTGCATGACTCCAGCCATCAGTCCAGACATGCCTGCAAGGGAAAAATTAGCTTCGGGAACCCCTAGACCGATCATGTTCATTAGTCTAGCACATACGAAACCGACGATAGCACCCATGAAGAGTGAAGGCGCGAAGATACCTCCCACACCGCCTCCACCATTTGTGGCAACAGATGCAAATATCTTGAATAATAAGATAGCGATGAAATACCCTACGAGTACCCACGACCCAGTGCCGAAGGTTTCAAATGGGCTATTAGCAATAGCAGATATAGAATCTCCGTTGATGAGCTGTTTGATTACATCATATCCTTCTCCATAGAGTGGTGGGAAAAGGAATAGAAGGATACCTAATGTAACTCCTCCGACAATGAACTTGGCCCAAGTGTTTTGTACGCGTCGTTTGAATAATTGTTCCAAGCGGTTCATGCCACGGGTGAAATAGAGCGATACCAATCCGCATGCTACGCCTAATATTAAATACCAGGGAAGTCGCTCAACAAAGAAGGGTTCGCTATTATTCAAAGGAAACATAGCCTCTTGTCCATTCACCATGAATGAAAGGGCGGTAGCCGTAACGGACGAGATAAGCAATGGCGCCATGCGGGTCATGGTAAGATCCATCATTAGCACTTCTAGTGTAAATACAAGACCTGCGATAGGAGCTTGGAATATACCACCGACAGCACCCGCAGCTCCGCAACCGATCATGAGCATCATGGTCTTTTGGTCGAGGCGGAAGAGTTTGGCAAGGTTGCTACCGATAGCAGAACCAGTCATCACGATAGGCGCCTCGGCTCCCACAGAACCTCCGAAACCGATAGTGATGGCAGATCCTATGACCGAGGTCCAGGTATTATGGAGTTTGATAATGGATTTACGTTGGGAAATGGCATAGAGAATCTTGGTTATACCATGTGAGATATCATCTTTTACCACATGCTTGACGAAGAGCCCCGCTAGCGTGATACCGATCATTGGGGTAATGAGATACCACCAATGGTGTTGCTCGATGAGATGATGTTGTACGAGATGTTGAATCCCGTGGATCAGCATTTTGAGCAATTGTGCGGCACATGAGGCTAATGCTCCAACAAAAAAACTGAGGATAAGCACCAAGTGTTTTTGTTGGATATGTTGCTCTCGCCAAGCAATAAAACGGTCGTATGTGGAATGGGATTTCAAAATCTTGAATTAAGAATTACTCTTCGAAATCGTCCTGAGTGTCCCAACCTATGCCGCGGTATTTATCGATATCCCACTCTTCTTCTACTTCATTGAGGTAGATTGTGTGTGGCTCGTCATCCTCGTCTTCGGGTTCATCGTTGCGTTCGATGACTTTGACTTCGATTGGCGCGTGAGAAATTTCAATGACTTGGTTTTGCTCTTTATTCAGTTCTTCCCAAAGCAGATCTTTTAGTTCAGCAATTCCCATGCCGCTAGCCGATGAGAAGCATATGACGGATATGCCAAATTGCTCGGATAGTTCTTGTGTGATTTTATCTAAATCAATCTCAGGGTCTGCTATATCACACTTGGAGATGGCTAAAATACGCGCTTTTGTTAGTAACTGTGGGTTGTATTTCTCCAACTCTGACAGCAAGATTTCGTATTCCTTCTTGATATCTTCTGTGATGACAGGTACCATGAATAACAGTACGGCGTTTCGCTCAATATGACGAAGGAATCGTAGTCCTAGGCCTCGTCCTTCTGCTGCACCTTCAATAATACCTGGGATATCAGCCATACAAAATGACTGGTTATCGTGATAGGAAACAATACCTAACTGAGGGGTAAGCGTTGTAAAAGGATAGTCGGCTATCTCAGGTTTAGCTGCACTGACGACAGATAATAGGGTAGATTTGCCGGCATTAGGGAATCCTACAAGTCCGACATCAGCTAATACTTTGAGTTGTAGAATTACATTAGCCTCCATGCAAGGTTCGCCTGGTTGTGCATAACGTGGCGCTTGGTTGGTAGCTGTACGGAAATGCCAGTTGCCAAGTCCTCCTTTTCCTCCGCGGAATAATATAATCTCCTCTTGGTGCTCCTTGATTTCGCACATAAACTCACCCGTATCGCCATTGTACACAACGGTACCGCATGGCACTTCGATGATTTTGTCTTCACCATCTTTCCCAAAAGAGCGTGAAGGCCCGCCTTTGCCACCATCGGTGGCGAAGATATGCTTTTGGTATTTTAGGTGGAGTAGTGTCCAGAGGTTGCGATTACCGCGAAGGATGATATGTCCTCCTCGTCCTCCATCACCACCGTCAGGTCCTCCTTTGGGTACATATTTTGCACGATGGAAGTGCATACTACCAGGACCGCCTTTGCCTGATCGGCAGTAGATTTTTACATAATCAATGAACGAGGTTGACATGTTTAGAGAGAGTTGAATGTTAAAAGTAGAACGGCAGAATTACTTCTGGATTATTCGCAAGATATTGTCAATTTGGCAGAATGTATCTTCCATTGAATTGTTGCCGTTGATAGCAAAATAATTGTGGCGACGGAGATAGTGCGTACAAACAGGTTTTGTCTCTGCTTGGAAGACTTTCAAACGCTTTTTGATAGTCTCGTAGTTGTCGTCAGCTCTGCCGCTAGTTTTTCCTCTATTAAGGAGTCGCTTGATAACCTCGTCTTCTTCTACGAAGAGGTCGAGCAGTACAGCATTCATGTGGCGACGCTCCAATAGGAGATCAAGCGCTTCGGCTTGAGCGACAGTACGTGGGAAACCGTCAAATATGACCCCTTTGCAATCCTCAGGTAGATTGTCCAAATATCTCTCAATTAGGTGGATCATTTTGTGATCAGGTACCAAATTCCCACCTGCGATTAACGCATCAATCTCCTTGCCGAGTTGGCTGCCAGATTTAATTTCAGCACGAAGTGCATCACCTGTAGATAGGTGTTGGAGCCCATATTTCTTTACTATAAATTCAGATTGTGTGCCTTTGCCACTTCCTGGGGCACCACAAAGTATGATGTTTAGCATATGCTGCAACTTATAATGCTATGTGATTTGTTTTTTGACACAAAACGAGTTGCCCCATAGAAGCAACTCGTTGTATACATGAATACCCAATTAGAGTGCCAATCCAGCACCAGCTTTGAATTTAGCAACTTTCTTAGCAGGGATTTGAATCTTAGCACCAGTAGCAGGGTTAACGCCTTCGTGAGCAGCTTTCTCAACAACAGAGAATGTACCGAAACCAAGGAGTTGTACTTTATCGCCATTCTTCAATGCGCCAGCTACAGCGTTAAGAGTGGCCTCAACAGCTTTTTGAGCTTGTGCTTTTGTCAAGCCAGCTTCAGCTGCAACAGCAGCTACGAGTTCTGATTTGTTCATAGGATCTTAAATTTAAATATTAAACAGTTGAATTTCAATATCGGCGTTTCCGAAAATTTTGGGCAAAGTTACAACAATTTTTGTAAATATCAAATAAAATATCAAAAAAATATTTTTTTTTTCGTTTTTTTCTGCCATTTTTGCATAAAATAGTCATATTAGCATATTTTTTGTCTATTGTTTAATGGTTTTTTATTACTTTTGTGAATAATTTTATCAAAATATTCAATATGTTTAGAAATTTACCCTCGATTACAAAGAATCTATTATTGATCAATGTGGTGTGTTTTTTTGCTGATCTTGCTTTTCAGCGTTATGGTGTTGATTTGACCAATATTTTGGGATTGCACTATGTTACTTCTGATGGTTTTCGCTTTTGGCAACCTTTGACATATATGTTTATGCATGCGGGGTGGTCGCATCTATTCTTTAATATGTTTGCCGTGTTGATGTTTGCACCTGTTTTGGAGCAACAATGGGGTGAGAAACGATTTTTTATATATTACCTGATTACTGGATTAGGTGCTGCCGTCGTTCAGGAAGGGGTGTGGGCGTTACAACTACATGAGTGGTTGAATAGCGCTAATGCTATGGTGGCCGCTCGTGCTTTAGTATGGGCCAATAATGCGATTACTATTGGTGCTAGTGGAGCAGTATTTGGAATATTGTTGGCGTTCGGGTGGTTGTTCCCAGATGTAAGGATGTTTATTATGTTTATACCTATTCCAATACGCGCTCGTACGCTGGTGATTATTTATGCATTGATTGAACTATTTGCGGGTTTGGCGCCTACTTCGGGTGATAATGTGGCCCATTTTGCTCACTTGGGTGGGATGGTATTTGGTTTGCTTTTGATTCTATGGTGGCGTTTCCGTGGGTATAATGGCTTTGAGCCTATGTCATCAGGAGAGAGTCGCCTAACGCGTTGGCTAAAAGAGCAGTGGCAAAAAATACGAGTGAAGCGTCATCCTCGAATTCGTCGAGATAAGGACTCAAAAGATTATAGTGATTATCATTATCACAAGCCATTGTGATATAAGAAAACGCTCTCATCTGCGAGAGCGTTTTCTATTACCATCCTATTGTTGTAATAATAGGGTAATGATCGGAATATTTGGCGTCTTTGTCCACATAACAATCTATGGGCCGCAATTCGCGAGAGCAAAGTGTATAATCAATGCGAATACCTATGCCTTTGCGTTTGTATGTAGTTCCTAGTTTACCGAAACTACTATCTAGGAAACAATCTCGTAATCCCCATTTGATTTTCCAATATACATAGGACAATGGTAGCGCGTTGAAATCTCCCACTACGATGACGGGATGAGGTGATTTTCGTATCGCATGTTTGACTGCTTTTGCTTGCTTGTGGCGTAAGGCATCTGCGGACTGTAATTTTTGATTGAGCGAGCTATTTTTTAGTCCCTCAACGCTGAGAGTGTCAAAATGAAGGTCCTCTTTCTCGATTCCATAACTCTGCAAGTGGTTTACTATTAGGCGCAATGTGTCTGTATTAACGACTACATCGCATTGGCTACTAATGTTGGATTTAGATTCATAGCGGATTGTCTGTTTGTTGATGAGTGGGTAACGAGAGAATACTACATTGCCAAACTGCCTTTTTGTATTATATACCTTGAAGTCATAGTAGGTGTATGGATATTTTCTCATGGCCTCTCTTAATGCAGGTAGAGTGAGACGCTTTGGATTTTTATAGACCAATACCTCTTGTAGGCATATAATATCAGCGTCTTGCTGATTGAGGTAGTTGAGCATTTGCATTTTCTGTTCCAATTTGTCGTTGACCATCATTCCATGGGTGTTGAGTGTTATTATTTTGATGGTCTGTTGAGGGAGGGATTGGAATTTTTGAATGCGATGAGAAACGAGTGAATATAATATCCACCCAAGAGTTATAATAGATAGAGCAATAAATACTCGTTTGATATGTTTCATCATTATTTAGGTTCTAATGTAATGATTGGTACCAGCATCTCTTCCATTGAAATTCCTCCGTGTTGGAAGGTATCGCGATAGAATTGAGCATAATAATTAAAATTATTAGGGTATGCAAAGAAGTCGTTGGCTGTACAAAAGATATAGCTACTGCTAACGTTTGGGCATGGTAGTCCTACTTGTTTTGGTTTGGTGATTTCAAAACAATTCTTGGCAGAACAATTCAACGCTTTTCCAACCTTGTAACGCAAATTTGTATTGGTGTTTTTATCACCAATGATTTGTACAGGGTTGTTTACACGTGTAGTGCCATGGTCGGTAGTTAATACAACCTTATATCCCAATGCCGCAATCCGCCTGAACATCTCTGCTGTTGGGGAGTGCTTGAACCAACTGAGCGTTAGGCTACGATATGCTGCATTGTCGTTGGCCAACTCTCTCATCATTTTGCTATCCGTACGCGAATGAGATAGCATGTCAATGAAGTTTAGAATCACGATATTCAACGGAGTTTGTAGAGCCTTGAACTGTCGAGTGATTTTCTCGCAAAAATCACTTTCGTTTACTTTGTAATATGTATAGCCGTAGCGTTTCCTGAAGCGGTCCAATTGCGTTTGGATAAGTGCTTCTTCGTTGCTGTTTTTGCTCTCTTCTTCATCTTCGTCAATCCAGAGGTGAGGATACATCTCTTGAATTTGTAGTGGGCTTAATCCAGCGAATATGGCATTTCGTGCATATTGAGTAGCTGTCGGCAAGATGGATGTGTACATCTGTTCTTCTTTGATCGTAAACCAATCTGATAGGAGAGGCTGAATGACTTTCCATTGATCGTATCGGAAGTTATCAATGACCACAAAAAACACCTTTTCCCCTTTGTCTAGAAGAGGGAACACAAACTTCTTCATCACATCTTGTGAAAGTGTAGGTCGGTTGGCAGATTTCCACCACTCTTCGTAGTTCTTTGCGATGAACTTTGCGAAGGCTTTGTTGGCTTGTTCGCGTTGCATACGTAGCATGTCGTGCATCGATGAGTCAACGTCCTCAAGATCCAATTCCCAACGCGTGAGGGTACGTTCTACTGCCATCCATTCTTCTATGGTGCTAGCGGTATCAATCATGTATGTGATGTCAGAGAACTCCTGACGATAGCTCATGTTTGTGTGTTCCTCGACGATCTCGCGTTGGTGTATGTGCTTTTTAAGACATAGTAAGATTTGGCTAGGGTTGACTGGCTTGATCAGGTAGTCGGCTATCTTTTGTCCAATAGCCTGCTCCATAATATGCTCTTCTTCGGATTTGGTAATCATAACCACAGGAAGAGTGGGGTGGATAGCTTTGATCTCTTGTAAAGTCTCTAATCCAGATAGTCCAGGCATGTTCTCATCCAAGAATACAATATCAAACTGTGCTTCTTGGCAGATGTCAATGGCATCTTGTCCGTTGTTGACGGGGGTAACTTCGTACCCTTTCTCTTGTAAGAAAATTACATAAGGCTTGAGTAGATGAATCTCATCGTCCGCCCAAAGTATTCGGTTCATAGTTTCTCCATTTGTTTATTAGGTTTAACATATCTTCTGCCCACTCGCTATCGAAATGCATTATTTCCCCTGTGCGAGGGTGGCGAAATCCTAAGGTCTTGGCGTGTAGCACTTGTCGTGGACATAGTGCAAAGCAGTTGTGTATGTATTGTTTGTATTTTTGCGTAGGTAATCCTTTTAGTACTTCCATCCCTCCATATTTTTCGTCCGCAAATAGTGGATGTCCGATGTGCTTCATATGGACGCGTATCTGATGTGTGCGTCCTGTTTCTAAACGACATTCTACCAATGTCACATATGGGAAGCGCTCTAGTACGCGCCAATGGGTGATAGCTTCTTTTGCATTTGGGTTTTCCTCGAGATCCCACACTCTATATATCGTGCGGTCGCGTGTGTCGCGTGCGAGGGCCCCTTCTATTGTACCTGAATCTTCGGTGAATGTACCCCAAACGAGTGCGTTGTAGGTGCGCTCGGTGGTATGCTCAAAAAACTGATGTCCAAGGTTTGTCTTAGCCTCTGGGGTCTTAGCAATGAGCAGCAGACCGCTGGTGTCTTTATCAATGCGGTGAACGAGACCAATATTAGGGTCGTTGATATCTAGTTTGTCGCGGAAATAGTAGGCTAGGGCATTCAGCAGGGTATGCTCATAATTGCCATGTCCAGGGTGTACCACCATACCTGCAGGTTTGTTGATTACGAGTACATCGTCGTCTTCGTACACCACTCCTAGTGGTATGTTTTCTGGATGAATTGTGTAGTCATGAGGCTCGTGATCCAAAAGCACTTGAATCATATCTAGCGGTTTGACCTTGTAGTTGCTGCTGACGGGCTTGCCATTCACCCATACATGACCAGCATCTGCTGCGTTTTGGATGCGATTACGCGAGGTGCCAGGCATATGCTCTGCCAGATATTTATCTACGCGTTGTGGGGTCTGTCCCTTGTCGGCTTGACTGCGCCAACGCTCCCAAACCTCTTCTTTTTCTATGTCTAAATCTATATCTATATCGTACATTATAGAGGGGGCTATATGGATTACCAAAAATCTTCTTCGTCTTCTACTTCTTCAGTTGTGATGATGGATTTCTCCATATCAGTAGATAATTTGATGTTAACACTAGTACCTTCAACAACAACTATGCCGCTAGTAGGCGATTGCTGATAAATGATATATGATGCTTTTGTGTCTTCGGTAGGCTCTATGTCATATTCAACGCTACCTAGTGTAAGAGAGTTTGCTAGTAGCCATGAGCGGGCTTCGTCTAAGGATTTTCCGATGATATGTGGGATGGTCACTTCTTTTTCTCCTTGTCCTTTACCGACTATAAGTGTGAGTGTGGTACCTTCTTCTAATCGACTTCCTGCTAGTAGCGAGCTGTCTCCTATGTGTATGTCAAGTATAATGTTCTTGAAGGTGGATGGCTCATAAATTACCTCAGCAATATTAAGTCCTAGGCTTTTGATAGTAGCTTCGGCTTGTCGTAAACTGAGGTCACGCAATTCTGGCAGGATGACAGGGCGACGAAAGCGAGCATTTTGAATGACATAGATTGTTCGACCTTGTTTGACGAGTGATCCCTGAACAGGATCTTGCTCAACAATCGTACCGAGAGGGACTTTCGTTGAATAGGTGGAGTCAACAACAGATAATTTCAAACCTTCTGTTGCGGCTATAATTCGAGCCTCTTCTACATACATTTTGGTTATATCAGGAACGACAATCTCTATGCCATGTTGTGTGTAATTGCGTAATCCCCAGATAAGGGTGATGACTCCTATTATCAATACGCCCGCTGCGGCTATCATGCTACATAGGATAAAACGCCATTTTGGGGTTGTAGAATCTTTTTTCTTGATCATAGTTTCGGAATTTTGTAAAAAAAAATAGTAATTTGCCTGCAAAAGTACAATTTTTTTTGCATATATGCAATTTTTAATGTAAATTTGCATCGTTTTTGTAGGAGACTAATACGAGTATTGATTAATAGCAGGTATAAACCTGTTAAATATAAACAATTAAATTTTAAGCGTTATGAAAAAGATTTTGTTGATTGCAGCTGTTGCACTTTGCACTGTAGCATGCTGCTGCAAGAAGGCAGACAAGGGCGAGTGCGCAAAGGAGTGCTGCCCAAAGACTGAGTGTGTAGAGAAGAAGTGCTGCAAGGCCGATAGCTGCTGCGCCGAAAAAGCTGCTTGCGCTACTCCATGCGAGAAAGTAGATAGCTGCTGCGCTGCTAAGGCTGAGTGCCCAACTCCTGCTGCTGAGTAATTAGCAGACAAATAATCTGTTAAAGGCGTGGTATGCCACGCCTTTAATTTTGAAACATTACCCCCTTGAAACCTTTTTACCTCATACTCGGCATTTTAGCCACGGTGCTTGGCACGATGGGAATATTTGTACCAGGATTGCCAACAACACCTTTTGTGCTGTTGGCATCTTGGTGTTTTTATCGCTCCTCGCCTCGCTTGCAGGCATGGCTGTTACAGTCCTTTTTGGGTAAGTATATCCGCGAGTATCGCGATAAGGGTGGTCTTACCCTGCGCAAGCGCATATCTATTCTTCTACTCATGGCTACGATGGTAGCTATCTCTACTATTTTCTTTATAAAAACGCTACCCATCCGAATAGTCGTCTGGGTAGCAGGTTTGATAGGTTGTCTTGTTGTGGCAATCTTCGTGCCCCAAGCAAGGGAATAACCAAGATCTTCTAGTAGAAAATTATTTCTTATAATTATAGGACAACGATGCATGGATGTCTGCACTACTGCTAGCTATATGCATCATAAAGAGTCCTTCTTCGGCAATCCACTGATGTGTGTTAGCGTCAAAGAATGCAAGCATATCAGGTGTAATAGTAAAGGATACTTGCTTTGTTTCGCCAGGCTCTAATGCCACTTTGCAGAATCCCTTCAATTCCTTCTTAGGACGTACCACAGAGGCCTTAGAGTCAGTTACATATAGTTGCACAACCTCTTGACCTGCACGCTTACCCGTATTGGTAACCGCTACCGTGATCTGATTGCCATTAAGAGTAGCCTTGCCATATTCGAATGTGGTATAACTCAAGCCAAAACCAAATGGGTACAGCGCTTTTCTCTTAGGAGGATAGATCGTATATTGCTCGCCTTGGCTAACATACTTGATCGGACGGCGCGTACCATACAAATCGGCATAACGATAGCCCACAAAGATATCTTCCTTGTAATATACTTGTTTATCCACACCTGGGTAGGCCACCTCACCATATTGATGCGCAGGATAGTCCGCCAAAGTAGGTTGGATAGTATATGGCAACTTACCAGAAGGATTGATATCGCCAAAGAGCACATCTGCGACAGCATGACCCGTCTCCGAACCGCTATACCATGCTTGCAAGATAGCTCCTACCTCTTGGCTCCATGGCATGCCATGTGCATTACCAGAGATGGAGACGAACACTACCTTATCATTCACAGCCGCTAAAGCCGAAATGAGTTGGTCTTGACCATATGGCAACTCGTAGTGCAAGCGGTCGCCATCCTCGCAGTCTTGGTTGTGTGCCTTGTTCATACCGCCAACGAAGATGACATAATCGGCGCTTTTAGCTGCCTCTACTGCCTCTGCCGTGAGTTGCTCTACGGTGCGGTCGTCTTGCAATGATTGACCCGTAGTTACACCATTGTACTCACCACCTACATCGCCCACATATCCGCGCACATACTTCACCTCAGCCAATCCATTAGCACGCTCCTGAATACCTTGCAATGGAGATATCTCATATTTAGCCTTGAGCGAAGACGAGCCACCACCTACAGTCATCATCTTAATAGCGTTCTCGCCTACGACAAGGATAGTAGGACGATCCTTCAGCTCGATAGGCAATGTTTGATTCGCGTTGCGCAATAGCACCATACCTTCGCCTGCGATCTTGCGTGCCGCAGCACGATGTGCCTCTGAGCACATCGCGCCAAAGGCCTTATTAGGGTTCATCGAGGTGCGGAAGATAAGGCGCAAGACATTGCGAACTTTCTCATCCAACTCTTTTGTGCCCACCTCGCCACTTTGAATCTTGCGCAGATAAGGCAAAGCCAAGTGGTAGATATCGTATGCGCTAGAAGCCCCATCAGACAATCCGTCGGTCCATGTACCGAACTCGAGGTCAAGTCCGTTGGTGATAGCTTGCTCGGTGTTCATCGCGCCACCCCAGTCGGAGATCACAGCCGCATCGCTTCCCCACTCCTGGCGTAGAATATCTTGCAGCAGGATAGAGTTGTGGCATGCATATTGGCCCTTGTAGAGATTGTATGCACCCATGATAGACCATGAGCCACCCTCTTGCATTGCTGCGCGGAAAGCAGGTAGATAAATCTCATATAGCGCACGATCAGACAGGTTCACATTCACCCAGTGGCGATCCACCTCTTGGTTGT
>JAEIGA010010132.1_pt1 | contig 14281 bp, 25 predicted proteins | sample 9270691 | NCBI WGS metagenome assembly JAEIGA01 (sample SAMN17057246, study PRJNA624740) | gut metagenome | biome: biome; isolation source: fecal sample | host: Bos grunniens | place: China: Xizang | collected 2019 | reverse complement strand
GTTCTTATGCGTTTAGCAACGATTCAGCAATGGCCCTGTTGAAATTCCTTGCCACTACACCGCCTACGGTTTCAAATGCTAATGCTTTTAACGGCTTCAACAAAACCTGCCGTGTCGAAGTCCCGGCAGAGAGCCTTGAAGCCTATCAGAACGCAACGAACTACAGCGGCATTGCCGCTCAGATGGTGGGGGTGTAACGATGATTAAGACAGAAAATCTGACCATCAACAGCAAAGCGTATGTCCGCACATGGTCGGACAAAGGCATGATGATCCAGCGTGACGGTGCGCTGTATGAGGAGGCCATTGACCCGGCAGAGCTGGGCAGAGTCTACACCGAGACGGAGCAGCCCATCCCCGAAGCGGAGGCAACGGAGGCCGACTATCTGGCGGCACTGGAAAGGTTTGGTGTGGAATGAAAAAGGGTGAACTGAACCAGAAAGTAGATGCAAAGGTGGACGAAACCAGAATCGCCCTCCAGAAGGTCTACGATGCCCTGAACCAAGGCCAGCAGAAGAAGATCCTGAAAGACGAAAACGTGGCCGCTTTGTTTGAGCGGTACGGCGTGGAGGTGAATGAGTAATGCAGGACAGAATTGTGGAATTTCCCAACCGGTACCGGCTGGTGAAAGTCGCCGGCACGGAGGACACCTTTGACCTGATCCCCGCCCCCGGCGAGGTGATTCAGGAGGGCACGCCCCTGAACATGGGCACCCTGCTGAAGCACGACACCGCCGCCGGTCTGAATCTGGACGAGACCGCCGTCCCGGACGAGGCGCTGCAAAAGCTGACCGGGGCTTTTCGCACCTTCCGGGACGAGGAGAGCGGCCAGCTTTACAGCGTGGAGACGAAAATCAGCACATGGGGAGCACGGGAAACAACATTGTTTTCCGATCTGACCCCGCTGAGCATGTTCCGGTACAAAAACAGGCTGCTGGTGGTTGGCGACGGCAGCTACAGCGATGCCAGCGGATACAATTACCGGGATATCGTCCGCATCTACGATCTGGAAACAGGTTCCGTAATTGCAAGCCAAAACTTCGGGTATGACGAAGAGTACGGCCACGCCAATATTACGGGAAATCCGACTTCGGTCTCTGTTGACGGCTCCGCCGCCGTTGTATGGCTTTCCGGCGGCTACAATCGAGTGCTTGTGGACATGGAATACGGAATCATGCACTCCGTCGGTGCTTCCTACCTAAGCCAGGTTTTGATTACAAAAGACTACTGGGGCCTGGTCACTTACTCCGATAGTTCCTACGCCATCAGCTACGCTCCCAGAGGCTCCACGACATTTACCGGCCTGGGCGTAGGCTATCAGACAGCGGTGGCCGGCATTTCCGGAAACACAGTTTGGCTGATCGGAAGGACGGGAAACAGTGCAACCTATCAGCTTCACAAAGCGGACCTCTCTACCGGGAAATTTACATCCGCTGTAAAAAGCTGGAACTTTACCAACATAGTCGCAAGAGCAAGCTACGCAGAGCTTTCCCCGTCACTGATGGACAATACCCACGCATATTTAGCAATACGTTTAACCTCTGGCGATGTGGCATATTTGTCCACGCGGGCTTTTAAGCTCAATTTGCTGGACGGCAGTGACAACTTTTCTGATCTGAAGTGGTCTGAGTTTACCAACAACACCACGCAGCTTGGATTTTTTCGCACCGAAAGCTACGCCGGATCTGCAAAAGGAAAGGCATATTTTGCAGCTTCTGGTGCCTACTCCGGTCTTTTGGAGCTGAACAAGGAAACCGGTCTTTTGACATGGTCGCAGCTCAAAAGGGCTTTTGGCAATATGGGCACCAAAGGAGAGCTGAAGGAAGTTCTTTTCCAAATCCCGCAAGCGGAAGAGGTTGTCATGACAAATGGCGTATGGATCGACACTGATAAAAAAACAATGTCGCCAATTGCCGCCTATATCATTCCGTATTTTTCTTCCAACACTTCAAATTATGACGTTCACGCGGCGTATAAACTGGCAACCACCGCTATGTATTTTGGTGGAACCGTAACGGATGCAGACGTTTTGGGAGCCATTGATCGCAGCGCAATTGTCGGCGGAACGATCACCCGTCAGATCACTCGGCTGGTGCCGGTGGATCCTCTCGCGTGATGTAAAGCTCCTCCGCAGCGCACTGAACGGCCAGCAGTTGCTCCCGCAGCTGCTCCAGCCGTTCGGCGGCGTCAGTGATGGCGTTGAACAGCAGCAAATATTCCTTTGTCACAGGTCTGACTTCCTTTCGGCCAAAGCATACCACAGCCGCCCGGTCGAAACTCCGCGAGATCTGTCGAACCAATAAAATTTTATGGAGGTAATCCGGATGGACCTTGAACACGAGCGCAGGCTCTCCGAGACCGAGTCAAAGTATTGGAAGGAACTTGGCACCATCGAGGAGGTGCAGACATGAGGAAAATCATGTTCTGGCTTTTCTCCCAGCTCATGGGAAATCCTTTTTTCTGCGAGGAGGACTGATACCCATGGAAACTTTTATCAAGGAAGCCGCCACCAGCGCCCTGATTTCCGCCCTGATCTCTGGCGTAGGCGTTTTCTACCTCCAGAGGTATCTGGATTCCAAACGGGCGGAAAGCGAAGCAGAGGCCGCAAAACGGCGCGCAGAGCGGCGCAAAGCGGACGTGCTGGAGAGCCGGCGCAGACGCGCTGCCGGCCGGATGTTCTTCTGGCTTCACTATGCTGTGGTTCGCGGCCCGGAGGCCGCCAACGGCGATCTGGAGAAGGCCTTTGCCGACTACAACGAAGTCGAGGAAGAGCAGAAGGCCTTTGAACAGGAACTGCTGGCCGCCCATCAGGACGAGAACAGGAGGAGCTGAACAATGAACCGAGTGGAAAACGGCGTACTTTTGACCGGCGAGGAATATGCAAGACTGACAGAAAAGAAAAAGCCCAAGACCTCCAACGTGGTTCTGATCGTGCTGTCGCTGTTTTTGCTGGCCTTTATCGTCACCATGATCGTCACGTTCTGGGTCAAGGGCGCTGTCCCCGACACTCTGATCCAGTGCACCCTGGGCGCCGGCGGCGTGGAGGCCGTGGCGCTGGCAGGAATCAAAATTTCCAAAACCATGACGGAAAGAAAGGAGCAACCCAATGAACACTCTGATCCGTAAGCTCACCAGCCGCAAGCTGTGGGTGGCGCTGGCAGGCGTGGCCACCGGCGTGGCCATTGCGCTGGGCGCCGACACCTCCGACGTAGAGGCCGCAGCGGGCGCTGTCACGGCGCTGCTGAGCGCTGTGGCCTACATCGCCGCCGAGGGGTATGTAGACTCCTCCCGCATCAAAAACGCCGCAGAGGCCCTGCAAAAGCCTGCGGAGGAGGTGGAGTGATGAACGGCTCTGTCGTCCACGCCTACAGCCTTGCCAAAGACGGCAACGTGCAGCTGACCGCCAATTTTAAGGTCAGGGAGTTTGCCTGCAAGGACGGCAGCGACCCCATCTTCATTTCCTCCGGTCTTGTCTCCGTTCTTCAGCAGATCCGCAGCTTTTTCAAAAAGCCGGTGACCATCACCAGCGCCTACCGCACCGCTTCCCACAACAAGCGGGAAGGCGGCAGCGCCCAGAGCCAGCATCTCTACGGCATGGCCGCAGACATTGTGGTGGAGGGCGTCGCTCCGCTGGTGGTGGCCGAATACGCCGACAGCCTGCTTCCCGGCACCGGCGGAATCATCGTTTACCCCAAGCGTGGTTTTGTCCACATTGACGTCAGAAAGCAGAAGTACCGCGCCACTGAATAACCGCAGAAAGGAGCCTTGCTATGGCATATACCGCCAGAGTAAGGCTGCCGGGCAGCTTGGGCCAGTTGCTCCGGTCGGAGATGGAGACTGCCATCTCTGAGGCGAACCTGGGGAACTCCGACAGCCTCATCGCCACGCGCTATCTTATTGAGCATATCCCGCAGATAGACATTGCTATTGAAATGGACGTGGAGCGCTCCACGATCTCCCGGCGTATGCCGCAGATCATCGCCAAAGTGGAGCAAACCGCCAAGCGCCTGAAGTTCTGCACATAACTGCACACAGCATCACACCGCCTCACCGGGACGCCACCCGGCGGGGCGGTGTATTTTTGTACAATAGAGACATCAAGAAACGGAGGTGCTCTATGGCAGCTTATCCCTACTACAGCCCATACTATCAGCAGCCCCGACAGGAATATCCGCCCATGGCCCCGCAGGCGGTTCCTCAGGGCTTTCCGCCCCAGACAGGCGGAAACGTACAGCCCGGCTTTGCCTGCCGCCCTGTGACCTCCAAAGAGGAGGCGGCGGCCATTCAGGTGGACTTCTTCGGCCCCGGCACCGTAATGCCGGATCTGGGGCACGGAGTCATCTATCTCAAGCGGTTTAACCAGCAGACAGGCGCCTGCGACATCTACGAATTTTATGCCGCACAGCCCCAAAAAGAAGAGACCGTGCAGTATGCCACCGTGGAGGACCTAAAGGCCCTCCGGGAAGAGCTGCTGCAGCACAGAAAGGGAGGAAAGAAGAATGATGCCGATGAATAACCCTCTGGCCATGATTGCAGGCGCAGTGCGCTCCGGCCAAAACCCCACAGCCCTTCTCCAGCAGATGGCTGGCAGGGATCCTCAGATCCGACAGGTAATGGGCATGATCTCCGGCAAGTCCGGCCGGGAGCTGGAGCAGATGGCACGAAATATGGCTCGGGAGCGGGGCGTCAACATCGACGATGTAGCCCGATCCCTGGGCATCCAGATCCCCAGTCAGCGTTAAAATATTTCGGGTGCGCGCGGCCCGCAATATAAATTTAAATTAAAAAGGAGAAATTTTATGGCAGATTCCGATTTTGGCATGGGCTATGCCCTTGGCGCAGACTCCGGCGGCAGCTCCGGTAACTCCGGCAACGGCGGCTTCGGCGGTATGTTTGGCGAGGGCCTGTGGGCCATCATCATCCTCGCCATGCTGGGCTTTGGCCGTAACGGCTTTGGCTGGGGCGGCGGCGGAAGCGGCTCCGGCTGTGACGGCGGCATTTCCAGAGCCGACCTCTGCAGCAGCTTCAACTTCAACAATCTGGAAAACGGCGTCCGCGGGATTTCTCAGGGCATCTGCGACAGCACTTACGCCCTGAACAATTCCATCATGTCCGGCTTCCACGGCGTAGACAACGCCATCTGCGGTCTGGGCCACCAGATCAGCGACTGCTGCTGCACCACGCAGCGGTCCATCGACAGCGTCAACTTCAACATGGCAAAAGGCTTCTGCGATCTGGGCACCGTAATCAACTCTTCCACTCGGGACATCATCGAGAGCCAGAACTCCGGCACCCGCGCCATTCTGGACTTCCTGGTACAGGAGAAGCTTTCCAGCAAGGATGCCCGCATTGCCGAGCTGTCCAACCAGCTGAGCCAGAGCAACCAGAACGCCGTGATCCGTGCGGCCATCGATGCCTCCACCGCAGAGATTATTCGCCGCACCGGCAACGACTGCCCCATCCCCGCCTACGTAGTTCCCAACCCCAACTGCTGCTACGGCAATCCCGTCGGCGTAAGCTACGGCGCCACCGGCTACAACGCAAACTGCGGCTGCGGCTGTGGCTAATCCGCAACATTATTCCACATCATTCCCCGAAATAACGGGTGACAACTTCGGGGAGGGCTTCCGCTCTCCCCTGACTTACGAAAGGAGTGTTTTATGTCCTGTAAACCTGTGTGTCAACTCTGCGACCGCCTGGTATTTTCGCAGGCAATCACCTTTGCTGACGGCACCCTGACGGTCAACATCCCCGCCGGCAGCTATGGCAATGGCTGTAAATACTGCATCGTGCTGGCCCAGACCATTCCCGCGGAGGCCACTATCACAGCCCCCGTGGTAATCACCATCGGCGACGGCACTGAGGAGTATCCATTGACCAATCGCTGCTGCGCCCAGATCACCGCATGCGCCCTCCGGAGCCGGACCAGATATTCTACCGTTGTCTCCACCGGCGCCACCACCGGAACATTCAAAATGCTGGGTCGCGGCTGCTGCGCCCCTGACAATCGACTGAGTGCCATTGATGGCACAGCACCTACGGAAGGAGGTACCAATGTATGAGACCCGGCATGAGAATGTTGATGATCACCAACCGCAGGGAGGGAAACAGACCCTCCATGGGCGGCTCTGGTCCCAGCTCCGGCTCCGGCCCCGACATGGCTTACGGCCCAAGATATGAAAACGGCCCCGGCATGGCTTATGGCCCCAGATACGAAAACGGGCCCGGCATGGGCGGCTTCTATCCTTACATGAACACCGGCGGCGACTACACCCGTAGTCAGTATGAAAACAACGGCGAGGCCCGATTTCGTGATCGGCGGGGACGTGAACATTACGATAACGGGCGCTTTGCCCCGCGCAGCGCAATGGATGAGCCTGAGGAAAGATATCGCGGCTATGAGACGAGAGAAAGAGCAGGGATGCACCTGCCGCCCTACCCTCCTCCCGTCTACGAGGAAGGAGGTGGTCGGCCGATGAACAAGATCGGATTTTCGACTGAGCCCCGCAGCCACGACAGGCCGTACCGGCAGGATGCTGGCTACGAGCGCATGATGGAGGGCAACCGAATGGCCGGCGGGCCTCCCCTCATGGGATACGGCCGGGGCAACGGCGGACGCCTGACCCGGGAAATGGCTGAGGAGTGGACAGCTTCCATGAAAAACGAGGATGGCTCTAAGGGGCCCCACTGGACCATGGAGCAGTCCAAACAGCTGATGCAGCAGCGCAGCATTGATGCCGATCCTGTGGAGTTTTGGGCAGCGCTGAACGCATTGTATTCTGACTATTGCTCCGTGCTGAAAAAGCACGGCATCAGCAGCATCGATGTGTACGCCGATCTGGCCGCCGCCTGGCTGGAAGACAGAGACGCCGTGCCCAACAAAGCGGCTATGTACTACGAGTGCATTGTCAAATAACAACAGCTCCTCCGGACTTTCCGGAGGAGCTGTTTCGCTCAAATTCCGTGTGCGCTTCGTGTGCAATTTTGCCCGATTATTTGCACACGCCACCCGCCGTTTCGATACGCCGCCCGTCTAAACAGAAACCAGCAAACCATTGGCACATCAAGAAAAAAACGCGGAAACCATGCATTTGCAAGGCTTCCGCGTTTGGTGGAGGTGAGGGGAGTCGAACCCCTTGGCAATCTGCCGAAAGCCCTTGAAATATCAAGGCTTTTTATTTTTTCGTGTGCAATTCGTGTGCAATCTGGGTTGCAAAAAAATTGTCGATTGCTTCATCGACAGACTGGCGCTTTTCGCTCATTGTGTGCTGATAAACCGACTTCAGCATATTGCTGGTGGCGTGGCCCATGCGCTCCATGGCATATTTGTCCGGGATTCCAAGTGCCAGCATAACCGATGCGTTGCCGTGGCGCAGGTCGTGGAACCGGTAATGTGGAAGCCCACCCTTTTCGCACAGCCGCGAAAACGCTTTGTACATCGCCTGCCCCGACATGTGGACAACATATTCGTCCGTCCGGGGCTGCCGCTCGATAACTTCAAGGATATAGGGCGGCAGGTGCAGCCTGCGGTTTCCGGAGTAGGTTTTTGTGGTTTTGAGGACCGGCCCGTCCTCCCCTTCCACAATGGCCTTGTTGATATGCAGCACGTCACCGCTGATGCTGTCCCAAGTAATGCCGCGGATCTCAGAGGCGCGGAGGCCCAGCCAGACAGCCAACAGAACCGGCAATTCAATGGGCGTATTTTTTGCCAAGGACATAATTGTCCTTAGCTCATCCAGCTCCGGCACACAGATCTCTTTCTTCACCTTTTGCGGCAGCGTGGTCCGCAAAACAAAATCGGGGAAATACATGCCCAACGCCGCGCTGAGAAGGCCGTGAGCATTGTTGACGCTCTTGGGGAACTTCTCCCTTGCCATGCGATTGACGGCCCTCTGGACGGCCTCCTGCGTCAGATCTCCCAGCCGGATCTCCATCAGTTCCTGCAAGGCGTTGGCTCTGATCCGGCGGTATCCGGCCACGGTAGACGGGGACAGCACCGCATCCTTGCTCTCAATATACCGGTCTATGGCCTCGCCCACCGTCATATCAGATGCAGGCTTGCGTCTGGACAAATATCCCGCCTTCAGGGCCACGGCCTGGGCGTGGGCATCCTCCGGCGCGTCTGCGGTGACGGAGATCCGCTGGCCGCTTATGGTCACAAGGCATCTCCATGAGCCGGAGGGCAGCAGCTGGGGCTTTGGTTTTAATTTTTCGGCACGGGCAAGAAGCCGTTTTTTTTCTTTTTCAGTCATTGACATTAACCTTCAAACTGTTAGACTGTAACTGTAGGGATCCATAGTGAGTCACACTCTTCCTAATCTTCTTTCCAAAGATGCCGCCCGGTGTCCAAGTCGGACACCGGGCGGTGTCTTTTTGCGCAAAGAATTAAATCCCGGCTTTCTTTGCCAACCGGTCAATATAGTCATCTTTTCTGTTAATCTGAGTCCGCAGATGGGAAATCAACTCTTTGTTTTCCAAAAGGTTGGCCTCGTAATATTCCCGCAGGCGCTGGATGTCCCGCTGATGAGCGGCCTCCAACTCAGAAAAGCGCTGCTGCAGCTCTGACAGCTCCTGCTCCTTTTGCCGCAGGTTCTCCATGTTGATGCGCAAGGCCTCCACCGTTTCCGGACGATCCTCGTAGACGATTTCTTTTTCCGCGTCCAGCCGCATGGCACAAGGCCACTTGGCGTCACCGCCCACCAAAATATCCTCCAGCAGCCCGGCAGTGGCCCGAGAGATGTCTTTTCGCCGTCCGGCGAAGAAGTCGTCAATGGTGGACTTGGAGACGCCGGTAATGTCCGCCAGCTCTTGTCGGGTGCCGCCCCACTCGTCAAAGAGAGTGCGCATCCAGTAAATATAGCGGTCGTGCTTCATGGTTGTGGTGCGAGGGCCGGAACAGGCCACAGATCGGCGGGAACAATTGATGCACACATCAAATGGGCCGTCTGTAATTTGTCGAGGCAGAGCCAATGCTTTGCACGGCTGTGATTTTGTCATTGTGCGTTCTCCATAACAGTTTGTCAAAACTTTATTTGTTGGCGTGGGTCGTTTTTTCGGCGGCGTCAATCGGGAGCCCTTTGGCATCTGTCGAGATTGTAGCTTTGCGTTGCTGCTGATAGGCTTAACTTAGCCCAAGCGAAGTCCCCGGGCGGCTGTGCATGGCGAGCCGGTCGCCCGGGGGCGGATCAATGACAATTCTGGCAAGGCCGGTACCCGGCAGCTTCCGCAGCCTCCCGGCTTTCAAAATTGGCTTTGTTCTTGTCTTTCATGTTTTTCACGCTGTCGCAGTGCAGTTCGTGGTAGACTTCGGAGTTTTTGTTGCCGATCACAGCGGCAGAGACGGGTTCCTGCTTTGGCTGTTCTGCAGGGATCACCACCGGAAGGGTCGCAGGCTTCGGCGTAGGTTTAGGTTCCGGCTTCGGTTCCGGTTTCGGCTCGGGCTGAGGCTCCGGCTTTGCTTCCGGCTTTGTCTCCTCAGCTGGCTGCTCCGCTTCAGCGGCGGGCTGCTGCTCCACGGTTTCGGCGTTTTCCAGACTGGGCGCTTTTGGAGTGTCATACCCGCAGCCGGTGAGAGAAGAAATGCAGCCGATCAGCATCAGCAGTCCAAGAATGACCAGCCAAACAAGACAGCCGCTGGGCTCTTTCTCCTTTTTCTTGCCGCCGGAGGTGTTGACGTAAGAAATGCCGGTATTGGGAATGGAGGCCGTTGTCTGGGTTTTTCCGTCGGCCCGCTTGGTCGCGCGGTAGCCCTTGGCTCCGGCGCTGACGCCAACGCCGGACTTGCTGAAATTGACCCGAACGGGGCCCATGTTGACGGATTTGCGAAATCTGAGGCCCATGGTTTTGCCCCCTTTTAAAATTTGCCCCGGAGTTCCACGACCTTGCCCACAATGGTGACGGGCAGAGCGGAGATCTCCGCGGCGCTAAAATACTGAATATCAAACGCGGGGTTGTTTGGGATCAGGGAGATCCCGCCCGCTTCCTTCTTTATTCGCTTGACGGTGGCGCTGGATCCGTTGACCAGCACAACGGCGGTGTCGCCGGTGTCGGCGTCCTCCTGCTTGCGGACGATGACCACATCGCCCTCCCGGATCCGAGGCTCCATGCTGTTGCCTTTAATCCGCAGGCCAAAAAATTCGCCGGTGGCAGCCAGGGCGGCGTCGATCTCCTCATAGTCCACAATGTTTTCTACCGCATCCATCGGGATGCCAGCGGCCACATCGCCCAGAACGGGAACAGGGATGCCTTTAGGAGCCGTTTCATTTCCCAGAAGATAGTCAGTTGTTACGCCGTATAAGTTGCTCAGCTTAACAAGAAGCGGCGGACTTGGTATGGTAACACCTCTGTCCCACTGGCTGACCGCTGTCTGATTGACAAACAAAATACCAGCCAACGCTTTTTGTGAGTACCCGTGAGCCTTGCGTTGTTCCTGAAAACGTGTCACAAACACACCTCCTCTTTCTATTAGCATATTAGCACAGCTACTAAAAATCAAGAGGGAATTTCAAAATAGTAGAAATACTACTTGACACAAATTAGTTTAAGTGCTATTCTTGGCATACAGTAGTTAAACTACTATCCCAAAACAAGGAGTGATGCAAATGATTTTGAAAATCAAGGAACTGAGAATTGCCCGAAATCTTTCTCAGGAAGAACTGGCTAAAAAAATTGACGTCAACCAGACGGCGGTGAGCCAGTGGGAACGCGGCGTTGTGTTTCCGTCTTGCGAGAAGTTGATGGCGCTTTCTTCTGCACTGGACTGCACCACGGATGAGCTGCTTGGACTTGTTCCGTTGCGGGAGTTTTCGGCATGAAGAGAGGGGACAAAGATCTGGCGGCCAAGCTGATTTTTGCGATCATGCTGGCGTTTTGTGCCGTGGTGGTGAACCTGATCCCATGACCAAACCCATCTGTGACAAAGACTGCTTCAACTGCCCCCACCCCGACTGCATCAACGACAAGCTGGAGATCGAGGACTACCGGGCGCTGGACGAGATGGAGAAAGATCTTCGGCTGCCGGGATACAAGGAGCCCGACCGAAAAACCAGCTGGTATCAGAAGCTCAGCCCGGAGGAGAAGAAGCAGTACTGCGATCGGCAGAAGCAGCGCCGCCGGGAGGATCCCGAAGCCCGGAGAAAGCACACGGAGTGCAACCGCCGCTGGTACCGGAACAACAAAGACCGCTGCCTCGCGCAGCAGAGGGCCTACAGCAGGGCCAAAAGGAAGGAGAAAGAAGATGCCTAAAGTATATTTGACAGACGCCCAGCGGGAGCAGGCGGCTATTGAGAAGATCCGCGGCAGCATTGCCGACGGGCTCTGCGCCAAGAAGATGCGCAACAACCTCACAAATGCCCAGATCGGCGCCGAGTTTGGCGTGGGTGAAAAAAGAGTTCCCATCCTGATGGGCACCGAAGAAATACGCATGGACATTGACCAGTTTATTCGGCTGCTTCGCTTTACCGGCCATCGGATTGTGAAGGTACAGGAGGAGCTGCAATGAGCAGGACGAGAGAACAGCGCAGACGGATGCGCAGGCGGCTTTATTTTGTGTGGATGCTGGTGCTGGTTCTGGCGCTGTCGGTGCTGATCGGCGCCGCCGTGCGCTACGGAATGTACGTCCAGCGCCGGGCCTTGGAGATGTCACAGGTGTTCCGCACGGAGCCGGTTTGCTACCTGCCCACGGACATGGACTGGGATGCCTATGACGAGGCCGGGGAGCGCTACGCCATGGAGCAGGACCCCCAGCTGTATGCCCTGCTCTACGGGCAAAAAAAGAGCCCCGACCGGTGGGCGCCGGACGGGGCAATTCTCGAGGCACAGCCTTGAGAACAATTGCAAGAAAGATTATACCACGCATGGAAGGAAAAAGCAAGAGGAAGAGGTGAACCATGGGAAAGGATTTTACACGGGGCGGACAATTTGCACTGATTCCGGCCCGTGTTTTGTATGACGATCAGCTGCCGGCCACGGCGAAGCTGCTCTACGGCGAGATCTACCGGCTCAGCTATGCCAACGGCTACTGCTACGCCAGCAACCGCGATTTTATGGATATCTGCCTTTGCAGCGAGGCCACCGTGTCCCGCCTGATCGGCAAATTGGCAGAACAAAATCACATCCGGGTGAGGATGATCCGGCGCAACGGCGAGACCGGAGACATCGTCCAGCGGCGCATTTTCTGCGGGCAGGAGCTGGCGAAAAACGACCCGCCTGAGGATCCGGTAGGTATCCTCAAAAATGAGGACACGTCCCCTCAAAATTGCGGAGACGGTATCCTCAAAAATGAGGACACCTCGCTTTATAAAAATATAAATAATAATATACCCCCTATAGTCCCCCACGGAATTTCTCAAAAAGAGATCACGGAGCGGCTGGAAAACTACGCCCCCGGCGACCCGGATTTGCAGGAGGCGGTGCAGGGGCTTTTGGAGAACCGGATCGTTGCCAACAAGAAGCCGGTAAAGACCATGCGCAGCCTCAACGGGCTTTTGAACAAGCTGGACCGGCTCTCCAAGGGCCGCCGGTCAGCCAAGCTGCTGATGCTGGAGAACGCCGTCACCAACAACTGGCAGACGGTCTACGAGCTGAAGGCGGACGAGCTGGCCCGCCTGAGGGAGGAGGAGGCAAGAGTGGAGGTGGACCCCGATGTCGTTTGGTGAGACGCTTTTTGTTGCCCAGAGATACTTGCTGATGGATCTGCATTTTATTGACCAAACTTTGCCGACAGGCCTTTGGTTTTGCGATACCGCAGAGGATGTGGCTGTTGTGAAGATCAACGCCGTTAAGCTGCAACCAGATGCAGAGTGGAAAGATCTGGGAAAATGCAGAGAATTTTTTCGCGCTTTCCCGTACATCTTTGTTGCTGTGGCGCAGCAGAACCGGCGCAACGAGATTGTTGAGGGCCTACGCCAAGTTGTTCCCGATGTGTCTATCTATGTACCGGGTCCCACGGCTTTTCGCGGCTGCCGCAGTGTGCTGGAGTTTTGCGAAAATTACGGGTTTTGCGACCATGAGGAATTACTTCTGGATGCCATTGAGCTGCCTGTCTACGGGCTTTTGAGCGTGTCCGACATTGAGCCGAGACGCATGAAGGATCTTTTCCGCGTCCGCTCCGGCATTCCCGAGCTGGACAAGTTCACCGGCGGATTTTACGGGGGCCAGCTGAGCCTCTGGACCGGGGAGCGCGGTCTGGGCAAGAGCACCTTGCTGGGCCAGCTGATGCTGGAGGCCATCGAGCAGGGCGTCCCGGTCTGCGCCTACTCCGGCGAGCTGGACGAACACCAGTTCAAGCAGTGGGTCAGCCAGCAGGCCGCCGGCCCGGACCATGTGGGCGTCTACGACGATCCGGAGACGGGCCGCACTCTGTCGACGATTTCCGGCTCCGTTCAGCGCCGCATCGACGACTGGTGGAGGAAAAAGTTTTATCTCTACGACGTGGGCACCGCCAGCAGCCACAGCGAGGACAATATCCTTCAGGCCTTTGACAACGCCGCCCGGTGCTACGGCGCAAAAGTCTTCCTTGTGGACAACATCATGACCATCGGCCTGAAGGGCGGCAGAGACGGCGAATATTTCCGGGCTCAGTCAACTTTTGCGGGGCGGCTGGTTCAATTTGCCAAGCAGCGCGGCGTCCACGTGCATCTGGTGGCCCACCCCAGAAAGGCGGAGAAGGGCCGCACCCACTTGGCGCTGGACGACATCTCCGGCACCGGCGATCTGCCCAACCGTGCGGACAACGTCTTCGCTCTGGAGCGGGGCCAGATCGACCTCCGGGGCGAGCTGAAGCAGGTGACACAGATCAACTGTCTGAAAAACCGCATGTACGGCGGAACAAAAAAAGTCGCTATGGATTTTGACGTCAAGAGCCGCCGGTTTTTCCGTCCCGGCCACAAGCCGGATCGGGAATACGGCTGGGAGCGTCAGGGCAGGCAGCTGACCATTGAGGAGGCGACAAGTTGAAAGTCGGCGACATTCTTCACCGCGTCATGACGACCGAAAGCGTGTTTGGTTTTAAGTACGAATCCCGGAGAACCCGGCTGCCCTGCCGCGTGATCTGGATCCATCCGCAGGGACGGTACTACACCGTGGAGTTTGCCCTTGAGCGGGGCGAGCGGCTGCGGGGCTGGTACTACCCCCTCTCCGGCGCCGGGCGGCGCATCGCCTTCATCGTCCACGGCTACCGCTCGGAGCACGCCGAGACGGCGGGGATGTATCTCGATTATTATGCCTCGCGCGGCTTCGACCTCTTCTGCTGCGACCACACGGCGCACGGCGAGAGCGAGGGGC
>JAEIGA010010131.1_pt1 | contig 14282 bp, 16 predicted proteins | sample 9270691 | NCBI WGS metagenome assembly JAEIGA01 (sample SAMN17057246, study PRJNA624740) | gut metagenome | biome: biome; isolation source: fecal sample | host: Bos grunniens | place: China: Xizang | collected 2019 | reverse complement strand
TGTGAAGTATATAAGATATTATAATAACGATAGAATTAAGTTGAGGCTAAATGGAAAAAGCCCGGTAAAATACCGAGCTTTATACCAATCTAAAGTTGCCTCTTAATAATGTTAACCGTCCAACTTTTGGGGGTCACATCATTTTTATGTCGTTGATTTTTTTCTTTTCTTGAAGTAATAGATAGGTAATAAGGAAACCTGAGATAACAAAAAATAGTGTAACTCCACCTTTAAATATTGGAAGCTGTAATACTGGAATACCCCAATTGCCAAATGTATATTGAAAAGTATGTCCTATAACAACAGAAAGAGCTGCGATGGCTCTTAATCCGTTAAGTCCTGTTAAGTGTATTGCTTTTGTAGTCATATCACTTAACTAGTATTATGTTAAATACACGAAGATAAATTGATGTCATTTTTTTATTAAATTGCGTATATTACGAATTAATTTGTAAAATGGAGAAATTAACATAACACAATGGGGATGTGTTAGCTCCCAATAAACAAACTTGTTACAGTGTTTTAGTGCAAATTCTTTAATTTCTGGCTCTTGATTTAACAATCTATACACTTCTTTTATTTCATTTATTGGCATTCGCAATAGTATTTTTTGTACTTGGTTTACCCTCCATGGACCAGCCTCTTCAGTTATAAAACTAAATTCTTTTCTTACTGGTAGTTCATATACATATTTACCCAATCGAAAAGAATATGCCATCATCCTCCATGCTTTTTCTGTATCTGTATGCGATAAATTTGTTGGGTTGTCTAGCCTATAGTAATAATAACAATCAGAAATGTCCATGCAACGTTCGGCTATTGAAATGGCTTGTAATGTTTGTAAAACATCACAACCTCGCTCTTCACGGAAATAAATATTTGCATCAATCAGCATCTCTCTTCTATAACATCTATTCCATGTAAAAGTTACATCATAACAACTAGTTTGTTTTGTTAAATGCATTAACTCTACACCAGTAATTACCTCTGTATTATTTAAAGAACGTAGAAGCAATCCATTAGTAGTTTTAATAGACCAATGTAACATATCTAGTCTATTTACTTCCATCTTTTGAATAATAGCTTTTAAGCAATTAGGAGCAATCTTGTCATCTGGGTCATTAAACCAGATATATTTTCCAACGGCTGCCCTAAAACCTGTGTTACGAGCTGCATTGTCACGTTTATTTATTTCATGATTTATGAGACGTAAATTAGGATGTTTTAATTTATATTCTTTAATAATCTCTGCAGATCTATCTTTAGTACAATCATTTACACATATAACCTCATATTCATTTTCAGAAATGTCCTGATTAAAAACACTATCTAACCATTGACTTATATATTTCTCTACACCATATACTGGTGCCACGATAGATAATTTTATGTTGTTCATTATAGATTAACAAATAGACTATTATAGATTTTTTTGAATCAGTTTTACATCTCTTACTAAGAGATGTAAAAAAATGTAACTATCAGAAAACCAATTATTTAACTACTAATGTTTTAAATAAATTTAATTATTTGTTTAATTTTTTAATATTTTCTATTGTATAATAAATTGATTATGAATATATTTGTAGAAAATTAATATCTCTTAGTAAGAGATGTTTAAATTATCATATCAAAAAGATAGAACACTTTAACGATTTAAATCTTGATGAGATAGTGTATATACAAAAAATGAACAATAGAATTCCTTATATAGATTTTGCTGCAGGTATAATGATTCTTTGGATGATTATTTATCATGCATTGGGTCAAGTTTGGCAGTATGAATTAATGCCATATTGGGGAATTACAGATTTATCATTAATACCAGAAACTATTCGTACCAAAGTTTTAATCACACCAGAAGGAGAGTTTGGTTGTTTGAATCCCTGTATTTTATTTCCTTATTTACATTTCTTTATGCCCTGGTTTTTCTATAAATCTGGTCAATTTTTTAAGAAACAAAGTTTTAATGAGTTAATAAAAAAAGACTATAAAAAACTTTTAAAAACATTTATTTTTTGGTCTTTGATTGGGTATATATGTTTTCTTGTTTTTGGTTTAATAACAGAATCTATCTCATTGCGTAGTGCCTCTTATTCTGTTGTTAGAATGTTGTTTTTATGGGGTTGTGTGCCTTTAAATTATTCTTTATGGTTTTTATTAACATTGTTCTTTGTACGTACAATTGCAAACTTATTATTACCATTATTATCTGATAAAAAGTCATATATACGTATATCTATGATATGTCTAGGAGGCTACTTACTAACTTTATTCTTATTTCAATATAACCATAGATTGATTCCATTATGGGTTGTTAATACAATTTCTGGCTTAGTTTTTTTTACATTAGGATATGCTTTAAGTAAATATGAAAGGCGTTGGTTTTTAATACTAATTTCTTTTATTTTATACATATCATGTTTATTTGTTGGGTTCCCTATGGTAGATATGAAATATAATATACAATTATCAGGTAGCTATTGGCTGTGGATGCCTATTTCGTTATGTTGTATAATTGCGTTCAATGCATTTTGTAGATTTATAAGCAGATACATTATAATATTGTCTAAGCCAATCGAAATATTGGGCTGTTATGCAATGCCTATTTATGTTACTCATAGAATCGTAATGGCTTTCGTCTACTTCTTCATTGTTGAATATTTTAAGATACCAATATCTTCAAATGTTTTATTGCTACTAATATTAGTGGCATTTGGTATTTTTATTCCTCCACTTTGCTTATTTATGAAAACTAAATGGTATAAAAAAATAGTTTGTTAAGATATATGAAAATTTTAGTTACAGGAGCTGCAGGTTTTATCGGTTCTAAATTGGCTCAGAAGTTGGCTGAACGAGGATATTTAGTAGTAGGCATAGATAATATAAATGATTATTATGATGTGAAACTTAAATATACACGTCTTAACGAATTATTGGGTATTAATAGCGATAAAAATGAAATCAAATTTGGTGAAGAGTGTATTTCAACAAGATTTGGTAATTTCAAATTTATCCGCATGTCAATCGATGATAAGATTTCTATTGATAGTCTTTTTGAAAAAGAAGGATTTGACGTTGTAGTTAATCTTGCTGCACAAGCAGGTGTGAGATATAGTATAACTAACCCATATAGTTATATGCAAAGTAACTTACTCGGATTTCTAAATATTCTTGAAGCATGTAGAAATAACAATGTACCTAAGTTAGTTTTTGCATCATCATCGTCTGTATATGGCTTGAATGAGAGCGTTCCATACAATGAGAATGATATTGTTGATACACCTGTTTCATTATATGCTGCGACCAAGAAAAGTAACGAACTGATGGCTCATAGTTATGCTAAATTGTATAACATACAATGTATAGGATTACGTTTCTTCACCGTTTATGGTCCTTGGGGAAGACCTGACATGTCTCCAATGCTCTTTGCTACAGCACTAAGAGAAAATAAACCAATTAAAATATTTAATAATGGAGATATGATTAGGGATTTCACATATATTGATGATATAGTAGAAGGGACTGTCCATACAATAGATAAAGATATTCCTTATGAAAAAAGACACAATAATGTTCCATACAGAATTTATAATATAGGTTGTAGTAATCCTATTAAACTTATGGATTTTATTAACGAACTAGAATATGCATATGGTAAGGAAGCTGATAAACAATATTTTCCAATGCAACCAGGAGATGTTTATCAGACAAATGCAGATACCACACGTTTAGAAACAGAAATGGGCTATAAACCACATTGGGCTTTACGTGATGGAATAAGAGAGTTTATTAAATGGTATAAAAAATAGAATTCGTAAATCTTTGGGAATTCATAATCCACTTATGGAGTAGTATATAAAAGAGGGATTAAGGTTAGGAAGAGATGTGAGTATTGTTCCTCCAATTAATTTTGGGTCTGAACCATACTTAATAAGCATAGGTGAAAAAACTACGATTAGTTTTGATTGTGCTTTTATAACTCATGATGCTGCAACTAGAGTTATAAGAAATCTACCAGATGGTAATCCTGATATTGGTTATTTTGGACCTATAAAAATTGGTAAAAATTGCTTTATCTGTGCGCGTTCTATCATTCTAGCAGGAGTAACGATTGGTGATAATACAATAATAGGTGCACATTAGATGAGTATCGCAAAAAACATAAAGATGATTTTATGTATATGGTGAATCTTACATATGAAAGAAAAAAAGAATTTCTGTTAAAGTATTTTCGTTTAAATGAGTAAAAAACAATTTGTAGTATATACAGTTCAAACTGGTGGATATGATCGAGTTCAACAACCACTTGTTATAGATGAACGTTTTGATTATATTCTTTTTTCTGATTCAGATAAAGAAAAAGAGCATGGAATATGGGAAGTTCGTCAAATTCCTTATTCAAATGAGGATTTAACTCGTTTGAGTAGATATCCAAAAATGCATCCACATGAGTTGTTAGGTGATTATAAAGCATCGTTATATATAGATGCAAATATACAGATTATAGGTCCTAATATATATGAACGGTTTATTAAATGTTATAAAGAAGGAATTGAATGGGGAGGGATAAAGCATCCATATAGGGATTGTATATACGATGAAGCCTATTTTATATATGGTTTAGATACAGAAACAAAAATTTTTAACTGGTGTCATAAACTGAGAACTGAAAATTATCCACGCAATTATGGATTATTTGAGAATAATATAATCTACAGAATTCACAACAAAAATACAAAAGACATTAATTTAATGTGGTGGAATTTATATGAATTGTATACTCGTAGAGATCAACTCACTTTATACTATGTTTTATGGAAGTTTCCTAAACTTAAAGTATCTTTTTTATTACCAAGTGGAGAATCTTCGCGAAATTCAAACACCGTACAAGTCCATAAACACCTGAATAATGCTAAACAAATAGGAAGAAGGGGAATTAAAGAGTCATTTCTTGAACATGCTCGCAATAGATGTAGATGTGGATTAGAAGAGAAAAAAGATAAATTTAGAGAATTTCATTATTGGTTGTATGGATTAAATCCAATAATATCTAGATTCATACTTTATTTGTGGGGAGTATACTCATTATTAGTTTATGGATTTATTATTAAATATCGAACTCATAAGAAACATAAAAATTCAAAATGAAAACACTTATCTCTATAATCATCCCATCCTACAACCGAGCAAATACTGTAGGTTGTACTATTGAATCAATAATTGCGCAAAAAGTAGATGCAGATATTGAAATAGTGATTGGTGATGATTGCTCTACAGATAATGCACGTGAAGTTTTATCTCAATATAAAGAAAAATATCCTGATGTTATTAGATTATTTTTCTGGGGAAAGAACCTTGGTTTGGGAGCTAATTGGGCTTCGTGTGTAAAGGAATGTAGAGGCAAATATATTTGTAATTGTGATAATGATGATTATTGGCATAATCCAAATAAATTACAACTTCAATTGGATTATATGGAGTCACATCCAGATTGTAATATCTGTATAACTAATCATCGTACACATAATCGTGAAACAGATGAAATTGTTGAATGTCAAGCAGGAATAAATTTTAATAATGATATTCAGGATGAAATGTATTATGGAGGAAATTTCTGCAACGCTACCATTATGTACCGAGCGGACTTTATGAAAGCAAATCTTGACCTAGACGAGTTTATTAAAAGACGTTTAGCATTACAAGATTGGCCTGCTTGGGTGATTCTTACAGCAAAAACTGGTGTTGACCTCATTCCTATAAGCACTGCTACATTTGGAATAGAGACTGTTAGTATTACTCGTCCTGCTACTTACGAAATGTTAGAAAAGAGATACGAAAGAGACAGAAAGGTCTGTACATATTTAGGTGAGTTATTTCCAGAAAAATATCCATATACAGATGAAATGTGGAATGCTTATCAGAATCATCAATTAATGATGATGGCCTTCAGGAAACATGACTACAAATCTGCTAAAAAATATGGCGCAAAAGCAACTAATAGTAAAAGACAAAAGATTTCACAAAATAGAATCTTATTTGAATTATATTATTTAGTAAAAAAGATAAAGAAGTTGCTAAATAGATAGCAAAAATAATATAATACACAATAACCGACCCTACAGATTCATTGTTTTGAGCTCCTTAGGGTCGGTTTGATTTTTTTATATTGAATTACAACCTTTATAATATTAGGTGAGTGGATATCTTTATTGTAATTCTCTTCTTGTTTTTCCTCATTTCTTTTATTGTTGATAATTTTAATGTTAAAAAACGTTTGAAATTCAATCATTATTTATATATTTGTGCGTTTGATATTAAAATTTGTAAGAAAAAGAGATATAAATAGTATATGGGAAACTGGACTACAGTGATAAAACCCCAAAATAAGCTTTGGGAAGTAGATTTTAAAGAATTGTGGAGATACCGCGATTTGTTTGTAATGTATGTGAAAAGAGACATTATTACACAATACAAACAAACAATTTTAGGACCTCTTTGGTTTTTAATTCAACCTGCGCTTACTACTTTTATGTACATGGTGGTGTTTGGTGGTATTGCGGGAATCCCAACAGATGGAATTCCACAACCAATGTTCTACCTTGCAGGTATTTGTATTTGGCAATACTTTGCAGATTGTTTGAATAAAACTTCGCAAACATTTATTTCTAATCAAAATATTTTTGGTAAGGTTTATTTTCCTCGTTTAGTAGCTCCACTTTCTACAGTTTCTGCTGGTTTGGTAAAATTATTTATACAATTCTTACTTTTTGCAATAGTTTATATTTACTTTGTGTGCACTGGAGTGAGTGTTTGCCCAAATTGGTATGCATTATTATTCCCAGTACTTATTGTATTAATAGCAGGTTTAGCTTTAGGTTTCGGTATTATAGTATCTTCTTTAACAACTAAGTACCGCGACTTAACTATTCTCTTCACATTCGTTGTACAGCTTTGGATGTATGGTACACCTATTATATATCCACTAAGTACCATTAGCAATGAAACTTTAAAATTTGCCATGATGCTTAATCCTATCACAGCCGTTGTTGAAACTTTTAAATATGGTTTCTTAGGAGTAGGAGAGTTTAGTTGGGGATTGTTAGGTTATAGCTTTGCCTTTATGTTAGTAGTTTTAACCATAGGCATCGTGATATTCAATAAAGTTCAACGTTCATTTATGGATACTGTGTAATTCGGTAGCTATTCGGTCACTGAGTTTGTCGAAGTGTCCGGACCCCCAAAATCCAATCATTAAGTTAACGTATAAAAGCATCAATAATAATGAGCACCGCAATAGAATTCAATAACGTAAGTAAACAATATAAACTTGGTTTAGTTTCAACCAAGACTTTAAGTCATGACCTTAACCGTTGGTGGCAAACCAAAATTTTACGCAAAGAAGATCCTTATCTAAAAATTGGCTCAGTTAATGACCGTTCTGCTAAAGCCGATAGTGACTACGTATGGGCACTTAAAGATATTGACTTTAAAGTTGAGCAAGGTGATGTTGTAGGTATTATTGGTAAAAATGGAGCAGGTAAAAGTACCTTGTTAAAACTTTTATCACGTGTTACTAATCCTACTACAGGTACTATTCGTGCACGTGGTCGTATAGCTTCATTATTAGAAGTTGGTACAGGTTTTCACCCTGAACTAACAGGTCGCGAGAATATATATATGAATGGTTCTATTATGGGGATGAATAAAGCAGAAATTACCAGTAAGTTAGATGAGATTGTTGCTTTCTCTGGTTGTGAAAGATATATTGATACCCCAGTAAAACGTTATTCATCAGGTATGACTGTTCGACTTGGCTTTGCAATTGCTGCCCACTTAGATCCTGAGATTCTTGTTGTGGATGAAGTTCTAGCTGTAGGTGATGCAGAGTTCCAAAAGAAAGCGATTGGCAAAATGCAAGATGTTTCAAAAGGAGAAGGTAGAACTGTGCTTTTTGTGAGTCATAATATGGCGAGTATTAGGCAACTATGTAAAACAGGTGTATTACTTGAAAATGGCAAGTTAAGAAGTACAGGTAAGATTAATTCTATAGTAGATGAATATTTAGAAATTAATTCCTTTAAAGAGGTTGATAATAATAATTTATTTTTTTGTGATATTAATGAAGCTATTGGTAACGAGAATATAAGAATTAAATCATTTAATATAGAGCCATTAGGTAATAAAATTATTGATGTAAAATCTGGTTTTGTCATAAACTTATGCTTCTGGAATAATGTTGAAAATGCATTAATAGACGCATGTTTTGAGATATCTAACAAAGAAGAGGTTGTTATAATACAAAAATCATGCGTTATTTCTCCTAATAGTGATTCTAAAAAAGGTTATTATACAATAAAACTAATAATACCAGGAGATTTATTAAATTCTGGAAACTATCGTTTAAGAATTTGGTTTGGGCAGTCTAGAGAATATTTATTGTGGGGATTTTTTGAACATACCTTTGAAATAGATGATTATATGGACCCAAGTCAAGGATATATAATGCACGAAGCTGGTTTGATTCGCCCAAATTTAATATCAGAATATAAATTTAGTTTATAGATTTTAGGGATGCAGTGTGTAATTTGTTCTATAGCTAAGAATGAGAACGCTTATTTATATGAATGGGCTTTATATCATTTACAATTAGGTTTTTCTCACATTTATATATATGATAATAATGACAAAGACGGAGAATGTATTGAAAATGTTTTTCAATCATGTGATTTTAAAGATAAAGTCAGTATAATAGATGTTAGAGGACAAAAATATGTACAAAAACATGTGTATAATTTATGTTATACACAAATGCGTTTTGATTGGTGTGCGTTTATTGATATAGATGAATTTATCACTTTAGATAATCATAAAAATATAGAAGATTTTTTATCTTTATATCATGATTGGGAATCTGTACATCTTAATTGGAAATGCTATGGAGATTCTGGTCAAGTTTCTTATACAACAAAAGGCGTTACAGAACGATTCAAAAAGGCATGGAATAAAAACTTTAAATATGGATATAAGGATATCCCTGAAAATGCACATATAAAATCAATAATAAAAAAAGGACTAAATATTAATTGGGAGTATGACGGTGATGAATGGTCATCTAACCCTCATACACCTTATGGATTGAATAAAATATGTAATCCTTTATTTGAACAAGTTGAGAACAAACCTTTTGCTCCTATTTGTCACAAAGTAGCTTATATTCGCCATTATACAACTAAAACAATAGAGGAATATGCTATAAAAGTTTCAAGGCAATGTGCAGATTGTGCTTTTACTTTTTATAGTTTTCAGAAGTTCTTTAGAATAAATAACGTTACACTAAAAAAAATTATTTGGTTAAGACGAGCATATCCAACTATAAATATATGCGATTGTATTAAAGAACATATAAAATATAGTATTGTTAATTATAATTTGCCTTTTCAATTTTTATTTCGTTCATTAAAAAAATAATGCCTAACCTTTCAATCATAATATTATCCTACGCCATTGACAATGAAATTTATCAAATGAATTGTCGATGCATTGATTCCTTGCTTTCTTCTGAACAATGGAAAACTGGAGAATTAGATATTTTGCTTATAGAAAGTAATAAACAAGTAAGTTATATATACCCAGATATAGTACGTGTAATAGTGCCAGACGAGCAATTCAATTTCCACCGTTTTTTTAATATTGGTATAGAAAATACAAAAGGCGAATATTTGGCATTTTGCAATAATGATATTGTATTTGAAAAGAATTGGTGGTCTGAAATAATGAAGGTAAAACATGCCAATCCAAAGTTTATGTGTTTTTCGCCATTGGATCGGTCATATCCTATGATGTCAGAAGAAGCAATGCCTTCGTCAAAGAGTTATTATATTGGTTGGGAGAATAAAAAACATTTTGCAGCATGGTGTTTTGTTTGGGAAAGAAAGGTTTTTGATATAGTAGGCAAATTTGATGAAACATTTGATTTCTATTCTGCAGATGATGATGAATTAATGACTTTACGAAAGTATGCAATACCTAATGTATTAGTAACAGCATCGGAAGTAAAACATATTTCTCAGGTAGTAACAAAAAAAGATGTCATAAACAAGTACAAAGTAGTAGATATAGAGAAGTATCCATTATCAAAGAAAGAAATTAAAAGAGGTTTAACATGGTTGTGGGATGATATGCGATTTTATGTTGCATGGAGGCGTATGGAGAATAAATATGGTAACGAAAGGATGTTAAGAAGATTGAATAGAGTATTTGAGAAACATCCTATCTTATTTAGACCATTCATCACCAAATTTTGTTATAGCAAAATCATAGTCAACATTCTTGCAAAATTAACAGGTATATGAAATTAAGTATCATCACAATCAATAGAAATAACGCTTCTGGTTTAAGAAAAACGATAGAATCAGTTGTTTCACAGACTTTCAAAGATTTTGAATATATTGTTATTGATGGAGCAAGTACAGACGAAAGTGTTGACATCATAAAATTATATTCCGATAAAATCTCATATTGGGTTAGTGAGCCAGATACAGGCATTTATAATGCGATGAATAAGGGGATAAAGAGGGCTAAAGGGGATTATCTATTATTTCTAAATAGTGGTGATTTTTTATTGGATAATGATTCAATAGCTAATGTTTTTGCATACGACTGTATGGCGGATATATTATGTGCTAAATGTAATGTGTCGGATAATGGCAAAATTGTATGGACTAGTAATCCTCCAAAAGAAGTTACCTTTGGGACTTTATATTATGTTGGTTTAGCCCATCAATCTACATTTATTTCAAGGTCATTATTTGATAAATATGGATGTTATGATGAAAGTTTTAGGTATAATGCTGACATAGAGTTTTGGTATCGAACAATTGTAAGTCATAATGCAAGCACTCAAAAAATAGATATTATTACAACGGATTATAATCTAGATGGTATTTCAACTACCCAATCGGCTACAAAGCAATACCAAAATGAGATGCAAAAAATTTTCTCTAATCCATTGTACAAATCCTTTCTTCCAGACTATAATCAATGGAAAGAGGAGCGGTCTAAATATGCCTCATTATCATGGATATTGAATCGTCCAATATTAATGAAAATATTAGATTTATATCGTAGAATCCTAAAACATATTTAATATGTTAGCACTATATAATTTTTCTAATATAACTTGTAAATTAGAGGGTAAACTTCTTGAAAATAAAGATAAAACTATTCAAGTAGTCTATCAAGATGGTGCCTACAAAATGGCGGAACAGATTATACCATTATATGAGAAGTATGGTAATCGTAGTGTGGAATATTTTAAAGGTGCATTGTCTTTTTGTTTATACGATAAAAATACAAACCAATTGTTGGTTATGCGTGATAAAGTAGGTGAGAAACAATTATATTATGCGCAATTACCAGCAGGAATTGTATTTGCAGATAGTTTGAAAGAAGTTTTACATTATGTTAATCATCCACAAATTAGAGCACACGAATTAGCACAGCCCATTAGACATAACTATCCCATTGATTTACAAAATACATGGATAGAACAAATAAAACGTGTTAGAACTGGAGAGTATGCAGTTGTGGATGCTGATGGATTACGATTGTATACTTACTGGAAGCGTAACCATACTGTAACTTTTAAAGGGACGAAAGAAGAAGCAATTGTAGAAACACAGCGTTTGATACGAGCATCTGTACAACGTTGTATGAAAACAGATGAACCTGTGGCTGTTTTATTAAGTGGAGGAATTGATTCTACTACATTGGCGTTGTTTGCTAAAGAAAGCCAAAAAGAGGTGCATGTTATTTCGGCAGGTTATAAAGGGCAACACGCATGCGATGAACGTCAAGTAGCAAAACGTTTTGCACAAGAAAATGGACTTATTTATCATGAAGTGGAATTAGATGTTAATGATTTTCAAAAATTATTTGATGAATATATCCAGTACATTGATGAACCTTGCTTTGATGTTTCTTCAATGTCGCAATTCGCTTTATATAAGAAAGCTGCAGAAATGGGATTTAAAGTGATTTTGAGTGGATTAGGTGGAGATGAACTTTTTTATAGTTATAAGGATGATAATGCAATGGTTAGAACTTTACAATTGCGCAGAGCTTTTGATTCTTGTTTTCCTTTAAAAAAGAATTGGCGCAAGTACGTAAAATTTATGTTCAAGAATTGGCGTTATGCTTTTATGGCTAATTATCCATTGTTGGAAGATGATAAATTGCCAATAGCATGGACTTATAAAGATTATAAAAGATTCGCACAAACAGCTATTATAGATTATGATAATGATAAGATTGTTTTTGATGATATAGATGTGCAACCTCATTTTTCGTATAATGCAGGGTTAAATGAAGTTTATGATCATAAATTCTCAACATTTGCTAATCAGTTGTGTGTATATTTAGGGAATAAGTTAGGTAAAGCTAATGGAGTAGAGTTAAGATATCCGTTATTGGATGTTGATTTGATAGAATTTTTAGATACCCTTCCAATTGAAATGAAGTTTGATTCAAAAGTGTCAAAGAAATTTCAAAAAGAGGTAATGAAAGGTCTTTTGCCTGACTATATTTTATTCGCTCGAAAACGTGGTTTTGAACCTCCATTTGATTTTATATGGGAAATGTGCAAACAATATGAATATAAAATGATAAAGTCAGAGCATGTGTTTTTTAATTCTATGATGGCAGATAAATTATTACTACAACTCATAGGATAATTCAATAATACTTATTAACTTTATTAAAAATTGTAACTTATGAAGAACAAAATATCAGTTGTGATGTGTACATATAATGGATCAAAATATGTATCACAACAGATAGATTCCATTATTAATCAAACTTATGTAGTAGATGAGATAATAATTTGTGATGATAGATCAACAGACAATACGTATGATATTTTATTAAAATATGCAGAGTTAGATAAGCGTATCAAGGTGTTTAAAAATTTAGAGCAATTAGGAGCTAATCTTAACTTCGCCAAAGCGTTTATGTTAGCCTCAAATGAGTACATATTACCATCAGACCAAGATGATATATGGGCAAAAGATAAGGTTGAGTGCTTGATGCAAATAATAGGTGATAATTTACTTGTCTATTCTTATGATAATCTTCTTTTCGAAGATAAAACCATTAAGTTGCAAAAATATTGTCATTTTAATAACAAATATTGGCAATTATTCTCATCTATACCTGGTCATACAATGATGTTTAAGAAAGAATTATGTCATGAGGTTTTAAAAGCGTGTGAAAATTCGCAGTATTATGACTTTATGTTACTATACTTATCTGTTAAATATAATAATAAAGTTGTATGCTACGAGCGCCCTCTACAAACATGGAGGCGAAATTCTAATTGCTTGACTAGTGATTTTTTGGGGAAATCAACCGTAGTCTCTAATCTTAAGTTGTCTAAATGGGGAATTGTACATCAAGTATTAAAAGATTGCTCCGAAGGAATTAATTATAAAAAAGAATTTGCTAGAGTTTATATTCCATTCTCTAAATTAAAATCGAATGGATTGATTATAAGGATGATATGCAAATATATGGCATTACAAAAAAGATATAGTTTAATATTGGCTGCGTTGCTATTTATGTTTTATTCAAGTTCTTATACAATGATAAGACAGACTAAAGGAAAGGTAAATATAAGACAATGGTTATCGCATAAATTATATTCTTTTAGATACCCTTTTTATGTATTATATACTACTAAATAATAGTTAGTCAATAGGCTATTCTCATTTAGTCGAAAAAATATATAATAACCATAGAACTTATCTTTTCGTTGATAGGAGAGCCGTCATGAAAGAAAATGCTCACATTGATATGGCTGAGTTGGGCCTGCGTATTCGTCAGGCCAGAACAGAGAAGAATATGAGCCAGATGGAGCTGGCGGAGGTGTGCGGACTATCTGTGCCCTATGTTAGTGACATCGAGCGAGGAAAGAAGTGCTTTAGCGTTGATATTCTTCTGCGGGTCGCACAGGCGTTGCAGATTTCGACGGATTGGCTGTTGCAACTAGATATCCCCCAGACCCGGTATGAATACAGTGCTGAGGCGGCTACTTTGTTGTCCGATTGTTCCCCGGAGGAACAAGCCATGCTCCTGAAGCTCCTGCAGAGCAACAAAGAAACCCTGCGCAGAGTTTTGAAAAAAGATCAAATATAAAATTACATCCCCGCCGCCGGCGGGGATGTCTGCATATTAGACAGTTTTGATTACCCACATTGCAGGCTGAACCAGGCGTTTTCGAAGCG
>JAEIGA010010129.1_pt1 | contig 14283 bp, 17 predicted proteins | sample 9270691 | NCBI WGS metagenome assembly JAEIGA01 (sample SAMN17057246, study PRJNA624740) | gut metagenome | biome: biome; isolation source: fecal sample | host: Bos grunniens | place: China: Xizang | collected 2019 | reverse complement strand
TTTTTTTTAACATGTTTTTTTCGTATAACACATTTCATTGTCGTGAGATAACAAAATTGTGTGAATAGGGAAATCCGTGAGGTGAGTACCTATATTTTTTGTTTTACATTTATCTTTTTATTTTATGCTTTTTACTTATCGCGATAGTTATTCTAATGTGGCTTTGACTTTCAAAGGTTCTAAAAATCATTTCTGGAAGTTCGTTATAGACCAAGCTAAACAAAATGCTAAGCCGTTTGCTTGTCAACAATTTGTTAATAACCATTGGCAAAATATCGGTACGATTCTACCTAATGCTACCAGAGTTTTGCGTGACGAAAAAGGTACGCATAAATATCGCTGGTCTATAAAGACTAATCGTTGGGTTTCTATTTTTTAATCTTTTATTTTTTTTTGTTATGGAAAACAATTTTATTAAATGCTCATTCACCGAATCAAATCCTGATACGCTCGATGCAGCTGAAGGTATCGTTGATTTCTCTGTTGTCGTTGAAAGAAAATCTAATTTCAATCGTTTCACAGACGAAATATCTAAAAAACTCGATCTTGATGAAGTTAGATATAGTTTCGATGGTAAATCGGTAAGACTTGTTTTTAAAATAGATTTTGAAGAGGATACAGATCCTATCCTTAATACTATTAATGAAGTTTATGAATCATTGTATCAATGTGATTTGCCATAATTGTGGCAAATCTTATTGCGTACGTTGCTATTCGTATGTATGCCCTTATTGCAATACTAATTATGACCAAAGAAGGATTGATGAAACTAAGAACTCCAGAATGGTGGAGAAACGAAACCGACAAAAGAGGTAGAGTTAAACTTAACGAAATGTATTGGAAGATGATTGATACTATATCTTCCCTCAAACCTGGTCAGTGTATCGATGTATCCAAAATCAAACCTGCTAATCAAGAGTTATTCTACGTTGTTGCAACTGACCACATGGTGTGTAACCCCGACTTTGTATTTTCTAACGACTATGGCAAACTATACCGAACTGAAGTGGACGAAAAAGGATGTGCAATTCTTACGAGCGCATATCGGTGATATGTCGTTCGCTGAATTAGCTAATGCTCTTGCTAGATCCGAAAATAGTATTCGCATTAAAGCTCATAAATTGCGCCTCCTTACTAATATTAATGGTAAATCTCGTAGACCTGTGCACTTTAATATCCCTCTTAAAATGATTGAATCTTCTGTGTCGGCTATTCAATATTTTAGACCTAAACGCGATTTTTATGAGAAAACTGGACTCTCTCAAAAAAGATTCTGGGGGGCTATTCGTGGTGAATTCTCCCTCGAACCTTATGAACTGAGAAGCCTTGCAAATTATCTTAATCTTAATCTTGAAGATTGGATAAATGATAGTCAGCTATCTTTGAATTTCGATGATTGATTTTTAGAAAAATGGGGGGGGGAAAATAAGCAGGTTTGAAACTGCTTATTTTTCCACTTGGACTTAATTTGCTTTATTTAAATATTTTATGGATGACCTACTAATACAACGAATTAAAGATGCTAATAATATCGTTGATGTTGTTGGTGAAAGATTAACTCTTCACAAAGCTGGAGTTAATTATATCGCCACTTGCCCTTTCCACTCAGATAAATCTCCTTCCCTTACTATATCGCCAACTAAACAAATTTATAAATGTTTCGCTTGTGGAGCTGGTGGAGACGTAATTAAATTCGTACAAGAGTATGATCGTATCTCTTTCTTCGAAGCTATGAAACTACTCGCTAATCGTGTGGGTATTGAAATACCTCACGATATGGATGTGTCAGAAGAAGATAAAGAGAACCGCAGAAAACGTGAAGCCGCTTTATTGGCTGCACAATCTGCTCAAGAAGATTATGTGGATGGTCGTACCGCTAAAGAGTTCTACGAATATCTCGCTATACGTGGTATAAACCAAGATACTGCTACTACTTTCGGCTTGGGATATGCTTCCTCAGGATTCTTCGCTAATCGTATAACGTATCCATTTTATGATATATCGGGTAATGTCATCGGACACACTGGTAGAGCTATCACCTGGCACAAAGGTGATAACTTTCCGAAATACAAAAATTCTGCTGAAAACATTATCTTCCATAAGGAGCGTGCTATTTTTGGCCTTCAACAGGCTAAACGTGCTATCGCTGATTGTGGTTTTGTATATTGGGTTGAAGGACAAAACGATGTTCTATCGCTCCATCAACGCGGTGTGCTTAATGTCGTGTGTGGTTCCGGAACTGCTTTTACCGAAAATCACGCTAAAATTATATCAAGATTTACGAATACCATAACGCTCATTTTCGATGGTGATGAAGCTGGACGTAACGCAATTCTTAAAACTATTAAGATTTTGCTCCGTCATAATCTTAACATCAATATTGTGTTATTGCCAGATGGTGAGGACCCTGATTCTTTTGTTCAACATTGCGACTCTGATATGATTGGAGTTAAATTCAATCAACGTTTATTCCGCTGGAATGAATATCTGTTGAAGTGTTATCCATGCGAAGAACACGAAGCAGATAAGAATAGCGAGAACATTAAAATATTGCTTGAATATGCTTCAGAAATCAAAGAAGAGATAAGACGCAGCGAGTTTATCAAAGCTATCTGTCTTGAATATGGTATGGGTGCAGATATGATAAGAAAGCAACTCAAACCAATACCTAAAACAGACACTTGGCAAAATGGTTACTATGGACTGCAGGAAGCTCAAGAGGTTGTTGAAGATTTTGGCGGTGATTTTTATTTGACTTTTAATGAAGAAAAATTTATTGAAAAAGTTGGCGATGAACCTATCCTTCTTTGGAAAGGTGAACCGTTGAAGCACATTATACAGTCGTTGCGTTCAAATGTCAGTCAGTTATATATAAATTCATGTGAGATTGAGTGTGTAGGCTTCAAAGAACCTTATACCTTACAGGTGCTATCTGAATTGCATAAGGAGCATATACAGATATATGTTGAGGATGAAAATGATATGAGATTGTTCGTAGATTATTATGTAAATCAAATAGCAGATTGTTATGATTTGTTTCAAACGAGCGAAGCACCTGATATAGTAAGACGTGCATTAGATTTGATAGCACATACAGAAACAACACTGCGTACCATGAGGGGTAAAGAGTGGGCGCGCAGCTTGAAATTAGGAGGTACAGAGTATAATAAATTGATAAAAGAATTAGTTGCTAAAATAACTACTGATTCGGCATTTGAAAAACAAAACTCTTTATACGATGACCACAGTGCTGACTTTGATCCATACGAATTGCCCGATTATGTGAAAAATGATAAGGATATGCTGAAAACATATAACGTAGAAGGTTTCTTCCCTCTACTTCGTAAAGATGGCGAACCTTGTGCCTATGTCTTTCGTAACGAAAAAGGCGATGGTCACTCTATTTTATCCGACTTCTATATTAAACCTCTTTTACATATATATTCAAAAGATAAAGCTGATAATAAACGTATTTTTCAACTTATTAAACGCAACGGCGCAAAAAGTGAATATGTCGAATGGCAATCTTCAACTGTTACTACTCTAAGTAATATCGACGACCAACTTGTTAATCAAGGTGCGTACACTCTTAAAACTACAGCTTATCAATACAAATCTATCCGTACTCAACTCCTCAATGGTTGTGTCTCTTGCTCGATGTTTTCTACTTATGGTTGGCAACCTAGCGGTTTTTGGGCATTTCCTAACGCTATCTATCATCCTGTTCTTAACGATAATGGTGTCCTTGTCAATAAAATTGATTATACTGATAGACTTGGTACTGTCGAACACAACGGCCAAGTTTTTTATTCTCCAGCTTGCAGTGAAATTTATATTAAAACAGAAAATGATGATAGAAATTTTCTATATAAGACTGATCGATTGTGTATCTACAAAGAATTGCCAAAACAAGATAGAATCTCTTTTGCTGAATGGGCTTCTCTAATGAATGAGGTTCACAGAATAAACGATAATGGCAAATGGGCTATCTTATTCGATATTTTAATGTGCTTTCGTGATTATATCTATTCAAAAACATTGTTCTTTACAACGCTATTCTTTATAGGAAAAACTGGTTCTGGTAAAACTCAAATAGCTGAATCTGTTCGCTCCCTATTCATGCCTCCTAACGCTCCTTCATATAACCTAAACAATGTTTCTTTGCCTGCTATGAACTTGGTTCTGCAAAGGTATTGTAATATGCCTGTGATTTTAGAAGAGTATAATGATGCTAATATCGATGATGCTATTTTTCAAGCTTTGAAGGCGGCTGTATATGACGGAGAGGGTAGAAGTAAAATGGGTGGTTCTAACTTCAAAGACCTCGAAACATCAATCATCAATGCTGTGCCTATTCTCTTGGGGCAAGAAGCTCCTCAGAAAGATGACGGTTCTCTTGCAAACCGATCAATCCTTTGTGATGTGCCTGGCAAGGTTGATGGAACTTATTCTAAACATGAAATTGATATTTTTAATGAATTGAAACGACATGAAAAGTTAGGTCTTTCTAATGTGCTACTTGAAATATTAGATATTCGTAGTGTCGTTGTAACTAACTTTATGACTACCTTTGAACGTGAAAAACAATTAATCATCGATTATATATCTTCTAAAATTAAAACTTCTGATGGTCTATCGCGTACCATCGAAACAATTTCTTTGTTTACTACAATATGTAAAATAGTCGAAACTCATACTCAATTGAAACTACCTTTCACTTATGAGGAGTTTTTCAAGCTTGCTACTACTAAAGTGGTTAAACAGGTTGAAACGGTTTCTACTACTAATAAAATATCTTCTTACTTCCAAGCTATACAATTCTTGCTTGTTAATGGTAAATTGGTGCAAGGTAGAGATTTCAAAATATCATATCCTAAACAACTAACTACAAAACAACCTGGTTCTAGTGAATATAAACTTTACGAACTCGCTCCAGAACAACGAATATTATTCCTTAATTTTACTAACATATTTTCAGCTTATAAAGTCGTCGAAGGACGTGAAAGCTTATCAAAACAATCTCTTCTGAATTACTTCGAATCTAACCCTGCTTACATAGGTCATATTCGTAATACTAAATTCAAATACTTTGAGGAAGAACGATACGAAGAGGAGAATGCTTTTGGTCAAATTGAAGTGAAATATCGTATGGTGAAAAGAAGTCCAACAAATAGTGCTTATGCTTTCGATTACGATATAATTTCACAAATCATGGATATCGATTTGATTCAAGGTGCAGAAATCGAATCTGAGTAACTTAACATATATTTTTTATCTTTGGGATGGACTTTTGTTCATCCCTTTTTTTTATCCCCCTCATACCCCCAAAATAAGAAAAATTATTTTTCTACGTTTTAGAAAAATAGTTGCAGAAAACCTCTCCTACCGTCCTACCGTCCTACCAAAATGTTTTATTTTATTTGCAAAGTAAATAATAGTATCTTATATATGATTGATTTATAGTTATTTATTATTATTTTTTATAAAAATATTATTGTTTATTTATTTTATAATTTGGTAGGATTTTACTTTTTTTTGGTAGGAGAAGGTAGGAAATAGGCGCATTTGGTAGGAGAGTGTGTTTTTTAGTTGGTAGGACGGTAGGAGAACAAATTTTTGGTAGGAAACGAAATCCTACCAACCTACTATGTTGATTATTAGGTGTATAAGTAGTAAAAAATGGGCTTGGTAGGACGGTAGGACGATTTTTCGAAATATACGACTAACTTTTTAAGAAAAATTTTTTTTTCTTTTTCTTATATATGTCGTTTTTTTTGTATATCTTGCTGATTTTATGTAACTTTGTATTGTTTTCCATAGTTTTTAAATAAAGTAAAGATGTCGGATTATCTTGTGCATATAAATGTTCCTAAATATGTGGCTGATTTTATCACTCATCATTTTGGTTCTCCAGTTGAGTTAGATAAGTATTCTGTTGAATCTAGAATTCTGAAAACTTATCTCACTAAACTTCCTGATAATTGTGCTCTCGATAATCCGACTGATTTTAATCTGCACATCCGTCTCCCTTTTTTCAAAGAAAAAGACCCTCGTACTTATTTCTATCTCTCGCCTGCTAGTAAGAAGGTGCTGGCGGTAGCGCTCGAAAATCTTTTTGAAATCAATATGTGGGCGGAGCTTCTTCCTACTCTTAAGACTAAAGTTAATACTTCTGAGGTAATTTATGCTTATCTCGAACGTCATGGCATAGATGATGAACAACATGAAGCTGTTCGGCAGAAGTTCTATCGACTCAGAAAGAAATATTTCGCAGAAAATAATATTAAGTTGTAATTTTTTGATATTTTTTTTTCGACTTACTCGCTATTTTTGAACAAACTTAAAATAATTGTTTTTTTCTATGAAAATACCCGGTATTTATGCAATCTACTATTGCAATGTTGAAGATTTTGATATCGGCAATACCGATATTATCAAAAATATTCATAATTCTGATAAAATTATTACTTCTGCAGTGTGGAATATCGTTGATAAAGTTGGTTTCCCTGCTATATCAGAAGATATGGTAGTTCAAAATGGACAGAATGTATATTCTGTAGATCTCTCTTGGTTCTCCCTCGAACCTGTTATGTTATCTAAAAAGGTTTTCCGTATAGAAGATGTTAATGGACGTAATTTTATCATCGGTACGAAAGATAAACCTTATGCGGTATTCTCTCGACATTTTTCTGAAGCTGGCCCAACTCAAAAAAAAGGTTACGAATGTAAAGTGAAGTATAAAAATACGCATGGTTTGATAGAAGTCATTGTTTAGATTTAAGGTTAATTAATGTTTAGTGTGATTTTTTTTGGTAAAATGTTTTGGTATTCCAAAATTTTGTACTACCTTTGCAGTGCCAAATTACGTGATATACATCACTCGTCGAGCCTCGGTTAATGGCTCATTCTTTGAATGGAGCTTTTTTTATGCTCTTTTCATATCATATCAAACCAGCTTCGGCTGTCGTTTCCTAATGTTTTTTTTGGCTCTTCGGAGTGATTAATCACAGTGATTTGGCGATCGGGAAATGGCAGCCGATTTTCTTTTTCTGCCTAAAATGCCAAATCACTGTAAACTATGAAACCTAAAAAAAATCTCCGTCGCCTTGCGTCGGCAACTAATCCTGGCACTATCAATTCTGATGCGCTCGCTTATCTTTTCTCTGCTATTGCTCGTGGTGTAAAAGGTGAATCTAACATCCCTGGCTCCGTTCATCAAGTTCAAGGTCTTGAACAACAGGTGTCGTTCTTTATCGGAGGTGTCAATTTTTCGCTAACTATTCAAAACTTTAATTAAAGGAGGCTATTATGGTAAGTTTTGATAATGAAAACAATAAGATTATTATTGAAATCTATTGCGAAACAGAAGAACCTAAACAAGAATGGCATGATATTTATGCTGCTTTGCTTGGCCTTGTAGGCTCTACTTCTCAGGTGGAAGCTAATCCTGATATATACACGGTTACTCAATTTCTTAAACAAATGCTTCCTGATATTGTATAATTTAGTGAGAGGGTTTTCCTCTCACTTTTTTTTTGAAAAAATTTGCATTTTTTTGAAAAAAAGTTGTCAAAATATTTGGTTAGTACGAAAAAAAGTACTATCTTTGTAGTGTAATTCAAAAGCAGTTAATCATGAAGCTAAAAGAGAAAGAAAAAGACCTTATCGAGGCAATCCGAAATTTCCGACAGTCTCTCGGACGGATGGAAAAACAAAACGAATTTGAGTTCTACATTCAAAAATTACTCGCAGAACTTATGTATGACTAAAAGGTAGCCCTCCGGGGCTACCATTTAAAAAACTCTTTATATATGGCTACTGAACTTAAAAAACAACTGCTTGATATCTTAGTGGAAATTAACCTTGGTAAAATAGCTACTCGCTATTTTGGTAAATCTCCTTCTTGGTTATATCATAAATTCGATGGTATGGATGGTAATAAAAAAGAAACCGATTTTACCCCTGAAGAACGTCAAATCTTACGCGATGGTCTATATGACCTCGCTGATCGTATTCGCCGTGCCGCCGACGGTATAAATATCGACGGATAGCAAGTGTAACTTGCTTTTGAATTACATTTTTTTTGAGCAATCCTATTCGTGAGAATGGGATTGCTTTTTTTTATGTCTTTTTTTTGTTTGGTAAGTATGACTAATTTTGTACTGTTAAATTACTAAACATATATCTTTTTGCCTATGAATTATCAAATCACTATTAATGGTTCTATCGGTGGATGGCCTAATGTCGCTTCTGCTATTAAGCCTGTTATTGCTGATAATGCCGATAAACATATCGATGTTCTGATTACTTCTCCAGGTGGTTCTGTTTTCGAAGCTCTCGCTATTCGAGACCTTTTCGCTGAACATGGTGATGTTACTGTGCATATTCAAGGGTATGCCGCTTCTGCGGCTACTATAATAGCTATGGGTGCTAAACACATCGCTATGTCTAAATATGCCCTTTTCCTCGTGCATCAAGTCTCTAATTGGGTGGATGAATGGGGGTATATGAATGCTGACCAAATTCAAGAAGTGATAGATAATCTTATTAAAGTTAAAGATGAATCTTCTAAATTTGATTTACTACTCGCTAAAATATATGCTGATCGTACGGGTAACTCTATCGATACTATGCATACCCTTATGGTACAAAATGTTTGGCTATCTGCAGAAGAAGCTCTCGAAAATAAACTTGTTGATGAGGTTGTGAACTCTGGTAATGCTCCTATAATTGATGCTTCTACTCGTGACCTCTTTAATTCGCTCGATATCCCTCTCCCTGACCGTTTTAACTCGCCTATGGAGATTTCCTCTGCTATTGATAAACTTATTGCGCTTGTTTCTAATTTGTCTAATAATTTAACCCCTAAAAAAACTATGAAGAAAGTATTTGCTTTTTCTCTACTTAGTGCTTTGCTCGCTAAAGATTCATTTGAAGCAGAAGACAATGTTGTCTCTATGTCTTCTGATGACCTTGCTGCTATCGAAAATCGATTGCTTGCTCTCGAAAAATCTGTCTCTGATAAAGATACAGAAATACAAAATCTTAAAAATTCTCTCACTGAAAAAGATAATCAAATCGCTGCGCTTACTAAAGCTCCAGCTGATGAACCTGATGAAGTCCATGACGAAGGTAAAGATATCGTATCTTGTATCGATATTATGAGAGAATTCTGATTGCGCTGAATTAATTTTATTGTTTTAATCTCTAATTCCTTATTATTATGCCTACTTCTGTTACTGTAACTCCTGCAGAACTTCAATCGTCTGCGCAAAAGTTCCGACAAGAACTTCTCCTTGCTACTACTTTTGGTCTTGACCAAATCCGTAAACATATGTCGCTTCGTAAAGGTATTCAATACCGAGAAATGGTCGGCACTTTTGAGTACACTGGAGAACCAGTCCCTTACAACACTACTGCTGTTAATGGTGGTAATGCTTCTATTGAGGGACGTTGGCTTGAAGTTCATGTTGCTCAAATTTGGGAAAAATTCAACCCTATGGACCTCATTAAAACTGTTTATGCTGGTCCTGGTGCTAACTCTGAGGCTCTCAAAAAAGCGCCTGTTTCGCAAGCTTTGTTGACTGCTATGGCGTCTGCCGCTGCAAACAAAATCTTTACTCACCTTTGGAATGCTTCTTATGATAGTTCTAGAAAAGCTACTATCAATACTTTCAATGGCTTTGATACTATCACTGCTAACGAAATTACTGCTGGTAAAATCTCTGTTGCTAAAAAGAATCTTATTGAAGTAGATGCTATCGATGATACTAATGTTATCGATGTCCTCCAAAGTATTTATTTTGCAGCTGATGAACATCTTCAAGAAAAGAAAACTAAAATGTTTATCTCTCGTAATATTTACAATGCTTATGTTCGTGCTTTGAAATTGGAAGGCTCTGGAATTGCCTATTACCAAAACTATGAACAAGTGTTCCTCGAGGGCTCTAATAACCTTTGTGAACTTGTTCCTATGTCAAACAAAAAGGATTCTATCTACATCCATTTGACTACTCAAAAAAATATGCTTATCGGGGTTAACCAAACTGAACCGGACAAAGAACCTATCTCTATTAAAGAGTCTGAACACCCTGATGTGCTTATTTATTATATGAAATATTTCTTTGGTTGCCAATTTGAAACTCTTCGACCTGAGGATATTTTGGTGGCTAAAATTAAAACTACTTAATACTAAAGGAGGTTTTTATGGCTAATTGTAATTCTCAAGATTTGTATGAATCTATCGCTCACTGCGAAGGTCAAATAAATATGCCTGGTATTAATCGTCGTGTCTATTTCGTTCCTTTGTCGGCTATTATTGCTTGGCCGACAATCGATCGTGCTGACACTCAAAAAGACGGTGCTACCGCTAAAGATATTCAAACTTATAAGGGCGATTTTACTCTTAAAGCTGATACTAAATGGCGTTTCATTGATGTGGTTCGTGAAAAATCTACTGTCTCTTTCGAAGCTCAAGGGGAAGAGGGTAGTAAATCTTTCGTGAATAAGGCTGAAATGAAAGTAGCTGGCACTAAAGAGGACACTCTTGCTTATGCTGCGCTCGCTAATAACTCGCGCCAAGTTTTCCTCGTGCAACGTTCTGACAATAAATTCGCTGTCATCGGCTCGAAATTCTTTGACGGAGCAAAAGTGAATCCTTCTGGATCTCTCGGCGCTGCTGCTACTGACGAAAATGCTACTACTCTTTCTATTGAAGCTATTGACTTTGTAGCTCTTCCTATCTATGAAGGTAAAATAGAAACTGAAGATGGCACTATCGATGCTACTACTGGGGAACCTGTAATTGGTGAATAATAACATCGTTCTACCTTTTCTTTGAAAGGGTAGAACTTTATTCTTTTTTTTATGGCTCTATACGATAAAGACTTCACTAAACAAATACGTGATTTTTTGGCTTTACCAGAAGATGAACGTGATGTTATGTTAGGCGCGCAAATGCTCTTCCGTCTTAATCATAACAAGTTTTTGTTCTTTCAAATATCACGTAACCCTGCTAAATATAAGGCTAAACTTTTTTATGAACTAAATAAATTTCTTAAATATCGTTTGGCGCATGAAACGCAAAATGATATTGAAATTAAAACTGCTGAGGTTAAAGAAACTGTTCAGCCTATTATTGAGGCTAAATTTAAAGGTAAACGTGAGGATCACGACCTTTTGCCTGATGAAATCAAAGCTTGTTATGTCGAAAATGCAACTTTGCTCTCTCAAATGAGAGTTTTCCATACGAAACTTCGCATTAAAAGCAATGATAAAAAATATCTCCCTTGTGACCGTTATGATGACTTGACTTGCTTGCTCGAGCTTCGTGATAAATATCTTGAAAACTGGAAGAAATACGACAATGCGCAGGTCGTTAATCCAGATGTCGAGTCATCTGTTGGTCTTACCACGAGTGATGATGATAATTTAGATAGTAACAGCGAGGAGAATGATAACATAGTACCTACGGCTGCTAAAACTAAAAAATCTCGTCAATCTCGTGGTAAAAAAGGAGTTGAATGAAGTTAGCTCTTCTCCCTTTATCACAAAATCCTTTACAGGTTTATTGTGATAATACTACTCAGTTGATAGATATTCTTGATTTTATTCTTAATGATATAGGTGGTAATGCGCATGTCGTCGTTACCACCTATTCTACTTCTGAGGAGTTCCTGCGCAGATTGTTTATGCTTCGGCAAAAAGGTCTCGTTAAATATGCAATTCTTTTGGCTGACCTTAAAGCTGCTTACAAAACTCTTAAACTTAATGCACTCATTAAAAATTGCTTTGACGAAATTTATCTTAATCAAAATCACTCTAAATTAATTCTCATTGCTAACGATTTTTTCTTCGTTTCGGTATGTACATCACAAAACCAAACTCGTGGTAATCGCCTCGAATCTGGCGTGATTTCTACTGATAAGTCTATCTATAATTCTCTTTATAGTTCTGTCGCTAATCTTTTTCCTAAATCTGTTACATTATGAATGCTAATAATCCTTGTATATCTGATGAGATGCTACCTATCATTGAAGAAGCTGCTTCTAATTTGCTTACGATTCGCGATATTGCTCGTTTAATAATGATTGATGAGGATTTCTTGCGACGTGAAATAGCTTTGCCTAACTCTCAAGCGCATGATTTCTATTATCGTGGCAAAACTTATATTCTACTTGAACTCCGTAAACAAGAAATTAAACTCGCTCTATCTGGTTCTCCGCAAGCTGTTGATAAGGCTCTTGATTTTATTAATGATATGAATGATGATGAATTATTATAATTATTTGTATGCCTAAAAAAAACACTCTCCAGTATTGTGAAAAATATCTTTTCTCTGATATTGATATCATGGAGAAAGATAATGTTCCTGCAGCCATTGTGAATCGTATTATTCGTATTCGTGATGTTTATACTCAATGGCTACAATCTCCTTCGAAATCCGATCGCGATTTTGTTAATTATCTGAAATCAAATTATAACTTATCTGATAGTATATGCTACGATGATATTCATATCATTAAATTTCTACTCGGTAATATAAATAAAGCGTCTAAAGAGTTTCATCGTTGGAAAGTCAATACGATGATTGAACGTTCTTATGCTATCGCTGAAAATCGTAAGGATGCTCGTGGTATGGCTGCTGCTACAGCAAATTATATTAAAGCTAATCAACTCGACAAGGCAGAAGAGGTGTCTATCGATTGGGATGTGGTATATGTACAACCTTTTGATATTACCGAAAATCCCGAAGTGCTCGGTATTAAACGTATTCCTAATATCGATAAAAAAATAGCCGCTATGAAAGAAAGATATCTTAATGCGGATATTCAAGAAGTTAAATACGAGGAAATTGATTACAATGAAAACATCTCCAAGAAATAAAATTTATTTTAACCACCCTCAACAAGAGGTTATGTTTACTGGTGCTAACGTTTCTGTCATCGCTGGTGGTCGTCGCCTTGGTAAATCTCACGGAATTATGGCGCCTTGGGTGTTGCGTAATATGCAACGTATGCCTGGTTCTTCTGGTTCTTTTGTCGGTAGCTCATACAAAAGACTTCTTACTAATACTCTCCCTGGTACTCTTAATGCTCTCGAGAGCTTCGGATATAAACGTGGAATACATTGGTATATCGGTGTTAAACCTCCTAAATCATCGGGATTCCTTAAACCTAAGATAGAACCTGTATCTTACGAACATGTGCTATCTTTTTACAATGGTTCTATCGCTTATCTTATTTCACAAGATATGCCTGGTACTTCTAACTCGCTTACTCTCGATTGGGTCGCTATCGATGAGGCTAAGTTTATCAATTATGAGAAGCTAAAAAATGAAACTCTACCTGCTAATGGTGGCATTAAGAAATATTTTGGCGATAGATACTATCACCATAGTATTCTCGTAATTTCTGATATGGGCCTTTCTAAGTCCGAAAACTGGTTCTTAAAGTATAGAGAACAGTGTGATGAAGAGCTTATCGATACTATTCAAGGTATTGTTTATGAATGTTGGATTATTAAACAACGTATTAGAGATGCTCTTGATAAGAATAAATCTTACCCCTCTTACCTCGATACTCGTTTACGTTCGCTATATACTTCACTCGCTCAACTGCGTCGAGCTGCGGTCCTCTATCGAGAATATTCTTCAATCGAGAATCTTGAAATCCTTGGTGAATCCTATATTAAACAAATGAAACGTGATTTGCCACCGCTGACTTTTCAAACTTCTATCCTCTGTAAACCTATCTCAATTCTTAAAGATGGTTTTTATTCTTCTATGAGAGAATCTCATAAATACACTAGGTCTAACTTCTCTTATCTATCTTCCCTAAAATATGATTCCTCTTCGCTTACTTCGGAAAACTCTTTAATGGATGATGATGTGATACCTAATGAACCTATATGTGTGGCTTTTGATTATAATGCTAACATTAACTGGCTTGTCGCTGGACAGGTAGATAAATATCGACTTAATATTATTAAGAGTTTTTATGTGAAATATGAACGTAAACTCGTTGAACTCGTAGATGATTTCTGTGAGTATTATCATAATCACTTAAATAAAACTGTCGTTTTCTATTATGATTCTACTGCACTTGGTTCTAACTATGCCGTCAATAAAGAAGATTTCCGATATGTTATTGAATCGAGGTTCTCTCATAATGGTTGGAATTGTCAGCCAGTTTATATAGGACAACCTCTTCATCATCAAGAGAAACATCTTCTTATTAATCGTATGTTCGACGGACAATCTGATAGGGGAATAGTCCCTTATTT
>JAEIGA010010128.1_pt1 | contig 14284 bp, 17 predicted proteins | sample 9270691 | NCBI WGS metagenome assembly JAEIGA01 (sample SAMN17057246, study PRJNA624740) | gut metagenome | biome: biome; isolation source: fecal sample | host: Bos grunniens | place: China: Xizang | collected 2019 | reverse complement strand
ATTTGAAGCGTAAAAATTCCCCTTTACCGTATATACGAATTGAAGCGAATGTGCGTTCGTATTGGGTAAAGGGGTGAATGGATTACGTTATTTAATTGTGTTCAATTCATCTTCTAACTGTTTTATTTTTGCGTTAAGTTCCTGAATTGCTTTAATCATTGGCGCGATTAGTTCATCATAACCGATAGACTTGACATCACAACCGCCGTTTATTGTATGGTCTTGATAACCACCGAAATCAACACCAGTTTCTTTTATGATTTCTTCGACTTCTTGCGCGATTAATCCGTGGTGATAACGATTGCGCTTAAATTCTTCACTTGAATTGTCACGGTCTTCATAATCTTCACGATAATTCCATTTATAATCAACAGGTCGCAATTTATTAATAAAATCAAGTCCTAGAATTGTGTCTCTAATATCCGTCTTGTCACGTTCATCCGACCTTATTTGTAATGCGGCGTATGCGTATGGTTGTGTTGTTGATGCACCTAATTGCACCTGATGTGAACCTGAAACGGAACTGTTAGCACCTAAACAAGTAGAATCTGCAACAGTCGCGCCGTCGGTTCCGTCTACCATCTTCCAACCTGCGTGGTGTCCTATAGAAGTGTTGCGGCTTGAATTGCTATATGCGCAACCCGTAGCAGTGCCAATGTGAACATCCCATTGCGATTTAGTTGTTAATGCCAGTGAACCGTTGCCAATGGCTACAGATGTGTCAATTTCTTCGAGATTATTATAACCAATATTACGACCTAGAACAGTTGCTAAATTTGCTTTAAGTGTTGGCAATAAGGCTTCACCACCGATAACAGTAGACCTGTATAATCTTTGTAGATTTTGTCCGACATTATTTCCGACAATCGTATTTTCTGCAAAATCATAATCATGTTCTTCATTGGTTTCATACACTTCAACGGTGCAATTTCCGTTTCCATCAAGATTATCATAATTTGTAATCAAGATGAATTCAGGGTCACCCATTTCAGAACAATACAATAATTGCGGTGAAGTTGTCAGTTCTGACATTGCACCGCTAGTGAAGCGAATTCTAACATAATTACCCGCGATTGCGTGATTATTTAGAATTGACACAGTAATATTGCTACCTCTTGCAATGTATGTTCCTGACTGTACTGTATAATCTAATAGCTTATTGTGTACAGATATATCGTGCCCTAGATTTAAAAGTGCATTGGTTCCAATTAACACATTTTTAAAACTGTGTTTTGCTTCATTACCGCAAAATGAACCAATAGAAACAGTGTTGTTTATATCATTGGTTCTAGTCAGATTGTACGCACCTAAAATAGTTACTTTGTCCGCTGCTATTTCAACCTCATTAATAACTTGACCATCTAAACCAATAGGTGCATAACCACCCATTGCATTGTAGCCGACGATAGTATTGTTTTCACCTGTTACAACATTTTGCGCAACGTCGCGACCAATACCAATAGATTTTCTAAGGTTTTTTGCGAATAAATAAGCATAGGAACCTATAGCAATGTTTCTTGTACCTGAATTATTACCTTCACCTTCAAGGTTAGATAATGCAAACATACCTATACCAATGTTATGTGTGCCTACCTGATTTTCAGACATAACACCAGTGCCAATTCCAATGCAATCGGATAATCCCTGCGTGCATCTTTTGAAGGTGTTAGCACCGATTTTAATCACATCTTTAAAATTTAGTGCTTGTATCGCGCTATCAATCCATGAATATAATCGACCGCTAAAGAATCCATTAGGTGTAGGAACGCGACCAAACAATTCATACTCATTATTCCATACGTTAATATCAACTATGTTTCTGAGTAAAATTTCTAACTGTCCATTGTCATACATTTCTTGAAGTGCTTCATGGATTTTCTGAACAAATTTATCGGATTTTGAAAAATCATAGAAGTATTCAGTTAAAGCATTCACCGCATCTTCTAGCGATTTAAAACGTGTGTCGGTTGACTCCCAACCTTCAACGCATTCTTTAACCCTTGCAAGTATCCAGTCAAGTGTTAATTCGTGTGTATTTCCTCTAGGGTAAATTGAATCAAAAAAATTATCTGTCATTTTTTAGTACCCCCTTTAATAAATTAATAAACAAAACTCTTTGCAAAAACTCTTTGCAATTTCATCATACATATTTAATTGTCGTAAATCGAATTCTTGCAGTAACATCTGCTGAGTTGTAGTTACACCAATATTGCCGTGAATTCTACCGCCGTGTGTGTCTAATCTATCGTGACTTCGATTATGACCTTCTAAAATATTTCTATCCTGTCTGCCCTGATTGCCTCTATTTTGGTTAGACACTGTATTATTATTTCCTCTAGTGTCGTTCACGTTTCTTTCATTCGGTTGATATCCTGTTGTATCATATGCACTAACTTCATTTGTTGATGTTAGCGAATTATACATTGAATCACTAGAAGATTCCGAAACGGTTTCACTTTCAGAAGTACTAAGAAGTTCACTTGATGATGTGCTCTCACTTTCGCTTTCGCTTGCTGAATCCGACCAGTTTTCAATTCTGTCATAATTTTCAATCGGGTTATAATCCATAGTTAAAGCATCAATAATTGCGTTCCAATTATCAATATTTTTTGCAGACCATAAGCCAATAGAAAATTTTAAGAAATTAAAATCAGTTAGCAATAATTCAAAGGGTGCACTTTTTTGTAATATATTTTTTATTAATATATCACGGTCTAATTTAGTAGGTGCTTCAAGTTCATCAAACAAGCTTGAATCATACATAAATAGACCCACCGAAGTTATACGCGCAAGTGACATATTATTCTTCACCCCCTTCTTCGATTGAAGTATCGCTTAAACTAACTGAATCATTATTATTCCAACGTTTAGAACATGATAAATTAATATCAGGAAATAATGCGTTGATTTCTTCAATACTTTCTTGAAGTGTGTCAAAACAAAGTTCAAAACGTGCTTGTGAATCAATTATTTTGCTATTTGCTTCATCACTAACCATTCGCTCCTTTTTCTGATAAGGTAATGAAGGTATCCCGATTTCACTATCAAATAGATTTAAAATAGTTTGTTCATCCTGTAGCATCTGCGGTGTTAAATAGCATTCCTTCACATTGCTTCTATCAAATATTTTTAATGAATCAAAATTGTCTTCGCCTTTAAAATTAGGATTCTTTTTTAATAATTCTTTGTCAAAAGTAACAACCCTTGCACCTGAAACAGCCTTATCGAATAGCTTTTTTACTGTTTCTGCCATAGCTTCAGACGTTACACCAATAATCCAAGCTAATTTACTGTTGTCTATTGCAATTTCAATTCCGCAATCAATAGCACTTAAAAGGATTGCATATTTAACAATTACATCACCAAAACCTTTATAATCAGGCGAAAATCTTATGAGTTCACATTCTTCACCGATAAGCATTTCTTCCAATTCTCCAATATTATCTGTAGGTAATTGTGGAAAGGCTTTTAACGGTGCATACATAATATTACGACCGCCTATCGTGCATGGTGCAAACACATAACCATATTTAGGACTTTTAAACACCATTGCATAAGACCTCATTATTAACAATTCATATAATAAACCCTTCGATTTATACCATGATTTTGGGATTCCCAATTTGAAAGGTGAACAGGCGCGCTGTGATAATGAATGAACCCAATACCAAAAAGTATGGTTAGTATTTTGTACTATATCGTTCGGAATAATAGTACCTTCAAGTAAATTAATGGTCTCCCATTGTGCGGGTATTATCATAATAACCACCTTTCTAATACTAGGGTGTACAATAAAAAGTACACCCTAGTAATAATTTTATTCATCCTTCATTATAAAAATAACACAATTTTCTGTATTATCTGATATTACATTGCGCGCAAACGAATTCCAAGTATTTCTAAAATGTTTGCGGGCTTCAAGGCTTGTGGTGTCAGAGCGTTCAAGCTGAACATTAGTCATTAATCCGTCGCGGTCTGTAATCATTCCAACGACATAATCAAGTGTAACTCTATCGCCTGCCACCTGTAAACCTGTCTGTTCATCAGTAATTGCAGGTATTACATCAATCTTCATTTCTTCACCCGATTTTTCAGACTGCCAAAAATCAACTTTTTCATAATTTTCAAGTCTTAAACCGTCATCATGGAAAATTTCAGGTAATACAAGACTTTCAGCGCGACGGAATAAATCACCATACAAATAAGCACGCTGATTATCATAGCTTGTGTGACGTAAAATATAAATATCTTCACCAGTTTCATCTGTCTTTGCAGGGCTCCAGTGATAATCAACTGCCCTGTGCCGCATTCTATCTGAATGATATTTGAACTCTGAAACGAAAAACGCTAAAAATTCCTTGAAGTGTTCAGGGCTTCTAAGTTCCGCGCTAGTGTATTCTGTACCGAAGTAAGCATTGAAGTTGGCTGTTAGATTGACAACGCTAGAAGGCATTTTATCAGCCATTGCATAAACAGAAGCAACTTTATTTAATCGTGCCATTCTATTGAAGTTTTCAATATTCTGCACAATGTCGTTTTGATGTTCCTGTAAATATCCGCGAACAAAACTAATCAATTCACCTTCATTTCTAAAAGCCTGTTTAACAGCGTCTTCGATTTCTGTCGAACAGTCTTGCCAAACTGTTGAACCTGCAAAATTCAATTCAAGTGGAATGGCTAAAGACTGCTCCCACTGTGATTTAGTAGAACGCGCGGTGCCATTATCAATGTTTTGACCCGCTGTGAATCCTGTTGCAAAGTTAGTGTATAAATCAGTGTTAAAATTACCCGCATTTTTAGGTAATTTTGAATAGAAAGAAATCTTTCTAAAACGTGAATTATACAAGTCATCGCTAGTTTGCATTAATTTGACCTGCTGTGTGTATGCCCTGCTTGCAATAATCATATTGCAACATAGCATGTTAAGTGAATTGTACACATTTTCCATGCCACTACGCAAAACCGTTTCGCCCGCGCTAACGAAATCAGAAGTGTTTAAAACGGTGATACCCTTGCCAATAGCCAACTTATAAAGTTCTACCATTAGCGCGCGTCCGTCTTTAGGTGTTAATGTTCTTGCCATAACAATCCCCTTTCTTTAATTCATTAATTGTTTACATATATCTTCTAAAAGTTCTTCTTGAGAACTTGTAGAATCATCTTCAAAATCTTCGTTTCTATTACCCTTTTGTGCAACTTCAAGTTGCTTTTTTAAGGATTCAATTTCTTTTTCTAAATCTTCGGTACTCTTTTCAGGCTCCTTTTCAGATTCCTTTTCAGATTCCTTTTCAGGCTCCTTTTCAGGCTCCTTTTCAGGCTCCTTTTCAAGTTCCTCTTTTTCTCTGAGTTCTTCTTCTTCTAATTCCTTGATATAATCAGGCTTATAGCCTTTTAAAAGTAATTGAATTTTTTCACTTGCTTTCATAAGAAATCCTTTCCATAATGGTGTACGTGATGCTTCTAGGGAACCACCCTAATACTACACGATACCCTTTAGCGGGGGTATTGGTTGGCAGGATATCACGTACACCTATTATTATAATAATATCTTTTATAGTTTTTTTCAATATAAATGTTTCACGTGAAACATTTAGAAAGTTTTTCAATTAATAACATCATTAAATCATCACCCGCGGGTGAATCGGGTCTTGGGGGTGGCGGTGTTGGTGTTGGTGGTGTTGGTGTTGGTGGTGGCGTTCCACCTTGAAAATAATAATCCCAATAATACGCGTAATCGTCTAAGTCATTATGCCACGTGCCACGCTCAAAGTTATAAAAGAATGTTCTAGTTGCTTGATAAATATCTGTCATACGCTTGAATTCTTCATAGCTATAATGAAATTGACCGGATTTAATCCAAGTTGCGGGAACATTCAGCATAAAATAATTCATTTGTACGTCACCATCATACCAGTTTTCACCAAGACCAGTTGCGTATGCAAGTATTTTAGTTCTTGCGGGTGTCCATTGAACTAAACCATAACCGTAAGATGTATTACCGTTTCTATATAGTTCCTGTTGCCCTACGTTTAAAAAACTTTCATGCTCCATATTAGCAAGAACACCGATTATAGCCTCATGTGTGTATCCTCTAGCACTAAGAAAATTATAAACTTCTTCGGCGTTGTTGCTAAAACTGTAATGCGGTTGTGGTCTATCTGTCACTATATATGACCATGCCATAGCAACCCCCTATTCTAAATATATGCCACTATCAAGTAATCTATTTATGTCTTCTTTTTCTTCTAGTGTCATATCACCTTCTATCTGAAAGCCTTCTGTCATTACAAAACCTGAATGATTAGAAAGTGAATCAACTGACATAAACGGTTTACCCATAATATTTTTGAAACTTTCCTGACTGTCGCTAAGTGTGCGATTGATGGTATAAACGTGTATTACACTGTCAATACCCTGTGATGCACCACCGCCTAAACCACCACTACCATTAGTTGCACCACCCATTGCACTAAGTGTAATTCCTGCACTTGCGGACAATCCACCTGCTAAACCTAGCGCGGCGGGGATTGATAAACCACCTGTAACAGCTACAGAACCAAGCGCACCAACAACGGAACCAATACCAAGACTAACACCCTGTGTTAGTTTTGATGTATCTATGCCATTAGAACCGAAAGGAACCGACATTGCTATATTTCCGTTGCAAGTTACTAAATGAACGTTATTAGCTGTGTCAATCGAAGCTGATATATCACCACTTGTTACATTGATTGAATATCTAACTTTTATTGAACTCTGACCTAATAATTTATTAGTAGGTAATTCAACTAAACCTAAGAAAGGCAAGTAAACTACAACATTAGTGTACGGCGCGTTTTGCCTCCAGTCATTGTGAACCCAAGGAATTGAACACACTGTTGTAGAAGTAATTAATGGTTTAGTGATTTTATACACTTTAATAGGGTTATTGTCTGAATCCTTGCATGGATAGCCGCCTAACCATAAATCTTCCTCGCTACCTGTTCCTATATCAGAACCGCCAAAAACTAAAGGAATCCCTATTGCATTCTTTAAGCATTCACCCGCAGAACCGCCATAATATAATTGCTTCGCGGCTTCGATTGTATCAGTTGTTGAAGTTGTCCACCAGTCATCAACACCGTCTAACAATTCACTAACTAGTGTGCTATCTTTCATTAAATAAGTACCAAAAGAACCCCGCCCTGTTACGCTTAGTATAATAGCACCCAATGAAGTAGTTTGAACAGTTAAGCCATCAATCGCGTGTGGTGAATCCTGAATGTTAACACTACTTAGCAAAGGAATTCTTGAATCAATAATGTTCTTTGTTGAATCCGTTGCATAAAGAATATTACAAATAGTATTTACTATTTGAGTTCTGAAACTTGCTAGTTTATCAACTTCGCAATCAATGAACCATTTACCATTGTTATAGTCGCAATTCTTTATATGATAATAACGGTTCCATTCCTGAACATATACATATTTATATATTGAAGGGTCTGTACTTATCATAAAGCGCGGATTTAAAATAGAACATTCATCTTTTAAAGATAATTGCAAAGTAACGTTAGCATCTGTTGGTAAAGGGATTTTTGTGGATTTATATTTTTTTGTAAATCCTGTAAACAATTTTACATTCATATATTACCCCCCTATTAATTCATACATTTTAGACATTGTATTCTTTCCAAAAATGCCATCAACTTTTAACCCATTAATGCGCTGAAAATCTTGAAGTGCTGTGTGTGTTAGAATACCAAAAGAACCGTCAATTTCAAGTGGTGTTCTATCAGCAGGTAATAAATAGTTTAAACATAATTGAAGTTGCTTTACCCTTTCAGGATTTTTAGAGCCTCTTTTGATGTTTGGTCTGCTTGACGGAACTGTCAAGGATATATTTTTTATCACAGGTTGCTTATTCACATTGTCTTCTGATGTGAATAGCATTACTTCATCGTTACGCCTGTTTGACAGTCCTTTGACTTCTTTTCCGTTCACTTTATTATAATATGGAATAGCTTTTGCTATTTCAGAAATAGAACGCTTTACGCCGTTAATTTTAGTTAGCTTTACTAAATTTCCATAACCTGCATTGAACGTGAAACTACAAAGAGAATCAAATTGCGATTGATTAAAATTGTAATTCCCTAAAGCGTCAATTTTGTTCACCTGCTTTTCAACTTCTGCAACATCATTTACAAGAAACTGCTCCGCGGTAAATTCATCAATTACCATACCCGCCTTAACGCCTTTAGTGTGTCCATAACCGATTGTATAAACACCACCGACATCTTTATACGCTGAAAGCCTGCAGCCTTCATGTTGCATTATGAACATTAAACCCGCTTTTGATAAAATTCTACTCATAACTAATCAATCCTTTCTTTTAATACTTCAATAACATCCATTATTTTACTAGGTAAAGGAACGCCTATTAAACCGCAATTTTCAACGATTGATATTAATTCATTTGAAATAAAACCAAAAATAAAAACTTCTCTTATTTCATTAGAATTCGCAATTATTGACAGTTCAGAAGCAACCCAAACAGCTATCAACATAGTAACTTTTTTACATAGACCTTTAAATCCTATATAAGAACTCAAACCGCCACACTTTTTTGATTTTCCTAGTATAGCACAAATAACACCTGTTAAATAATCCGCTACCATAACCACGATTAATAGTTCCAATGATTTATCCCAACCTCCTAAAGCCTCTATTATAGTCGCTAAAAAGAAACCAATAAGTGCTGATATTATATTTATATATTTCATAATCAATCCCTTTCTAAAAATATTTTAGGGTGTACAATTTATTGTACACCCTACCGCCTACCCTAGTGAACTACTCTATTCAAAATCAACCATGGATTCATCAACGTACTTATTGCCCTCTTTCCATTTAGAAATCCACAATGTTCGTGACATAACTTCACTTACTTCGCCTGTTTCATCATTAATGACTTCTTCAAGCTTTTCATTATAGTTTGCATCCTCAGGAGCGAAAACAATATTGCAAGGACACTGGTCTCCCTTAGGTGCTCCGCATTCCTCTCTAAATTTCACCTGAACTGTCACCAGTTCATCAGTGGATTTCTTATGTAATCTTGTAAGATAAGTGTAAAAAGTCTTTCCTTCTTTGTTAGTACGCTTCTTTGCAAAAATAGTTTTTTCCATAATGTTTGTCATCCTTTCATTGAATTAAATTGATTATATTAATATGTTTCACGTGAAACATTTTTAAGGTGGTCTTATGAACACTTTATCACCCCCTATTCAGTAATAATAGCCCAAGATTTATTATTGTTTCTATTATCTATTTTATAAACGGTTAATAATCCGTCATTATTATCAACCCTTCTATAGGTGTATTCACCTGCATTCCATGTGAAATCATCAATGACTTTCATTTGCAATATCTCCGCGAGGTTGTGTGCCCTGTTTAATTTTCTAACTTCTTCTTCGGTAATAGTCAAGTTAGCACCCACATAAAATTTAATTTTATACATTCATGCCACCCCCTAGCATACAATTGCTGTAATTGACAATTCAGTATCATCCGCGCAATACATTGTGTTTTGTGGATTATTGTTTTCATCAATATATTGGATTAAAACCCTGTTTAATATTTTGTTGATTGATACTACATTGTCAATTGTATAACTCTTTGAATTAACTTTTACTAATATTGTCATATTGTACCTACCTTTCTGTGTTGGTTCCCTGTTTCGATGATTTAATTCTACTAAATAATTGTGTCTAAATTGTGAACACTAACACATATTATTGTATTTATATAAGTGCAATTTTAAATTTTAAAAATTGATTTAAAGCTGAAAATTATATCATAAGGCACATATGAATCATAAGTCATCATACTATTTATAGTTGCCTCATATAAAATATATCGCCAGTCAGACCAAAAACGCGCTTGTTCATGTTCAGCGTTTAAATTATAGAAATCAGTATATTTCTGTTTAACCTTACAACAATAATATTCACCTGTTTCGCTTCGATAATAAACATAATATGTTTGGTTTTTAAACTTGAAAGCTATTAAACATCTAAAGCCCTTTAAGCTTCTAGTTCTGATTAATTCAAAATTATCATAGGCAAAAGTATTGCTATATGCCATTTGTCCCCAAGCTGTGTTTTTAGTTGCTTGATACAAACTGGTGGCTTCAACTGCTTGTTTATGTTCTTCACTGTCTTTCAAGATTCTTACAAAAATTCCTCTATCTTCAATGTAATTACATTCAATGCCTTTCAATTGCATATTTGCAACTAAATCAACTATTTCAAGAACACTAAACAACGGATTAAATATCATAGTTGCGTTTGCTAAAGCTATCAATTTTAACGCAGGTCTTCCGCGCAATTCGCGCGCATTATCTATTGTGTAGTATGTATCTAGTATCATTTCACCTTCTTTCCTTGATACTCTGTCATATACGTTTGGAATAAATTCATCAAATATCATGTGTTCAGCGTCTGAAAAATCAGACCCCTTATATTTTGATATAACCGACATACCTAATATATATGCTTGCGTTTCCGCGTCTGATTTTTCATCATTATTATATCTGTAAAGACCTGCTAAACCATTGTAAATCTTTTCAGGTCTATAATCACACAAAAAATCCTTATTAATTGTTTTAAATGGTGATACATCTATTTTATTATCAGTATCACCCGAACATAATAAATCCACATCATCAGCGGTACGCTTACAAAATGCAAATTTTTTTGGTTCCGTGATTAAATCTAATTTTAATGAACTATAAGTTTTTCCTGTACGTCTACCGCCTATTATTAAATACGCCCAAGCTTTAGGATATTGTTTTATATCATCTTCAACGTTATACCATAATTTGTTATTATTCTTTTTCATGCTGCCCTACCTTTCTATGTTTCACGTGAAACATATTATTCAAAATATTCTCCGATTACTTCATCATCAAAAATTTGTCTCCAGTCGAAAACATCAACACTGTCAAGCAAATAATCGCAGGGCATTAAATCAACACTATCTGCAACTATATCACCATATACATTGGTTGTTATTTCACCCTGTACATATGCGTGTGTTTTCTTTCCTGTCAGTTCACCGTCGAAAATCAACCCCTTTCTAAAATTCCTGATATCATCATTTAAAGCTAATACGCCTTTTTCCTTCGGTACACCTGCAACAGTTATCTTCAATTTATTCCAATTTTTTTCTTTATTTGCTTCATGCTTTGCATACCTGCAAGCGTATCTTTTAGAACCAACAGTTATGAATTCACAATATACTCCGTCAATTTCCGCGATACCTAACCAAAATGTATGATTATCAACTATGATTTTATTATATCCTGAGTCAATTAATTTTTGCTTTACATTATCGTTATATATTTTTAACTTTTCTTCATTCCATTTATTAGAATATATCGAGTCAGTATCACTGTATAGCCATAAACCACCGTTTTCATAATCTATACATTCAGCTAAATCAAATAAGTGGCGCGTTGCGTAAGCGGTACAATATACCCCTATATGATAAGGAAGTATCTTTTTCGGATTGTCAATATATTCCTGATACTTTTCAATTTGTTCTTCTTTTGACATTTCTGTTTCAATGTATTCACCTGTTTCATAATCTTCAATTATATCTTCTTTTAATGGCTTCTGAACTGCCATTCCATAAAGGCTGTTAACCTTGGATTTTGCTATATTATATAGTGCTTGATTTTCACTAAATTTCAATTCACACTTTTCTTTATAGCATTCAAATACATAATCTCTAAACCAGTCAGGAAGATAATCCTTTTGCGCATAATAGCAATTAATCACGGCTATTCTATCGAACTTATATTGTTTCAATAAAATATATAAATCCTGTTCAGTGTAACTAATTTCAAGGTATTTTGCAGAAAGCACACGCCCATTGTCACATATAGGATTGTACAGTTTTTGACATTTTGAAACTTGAATAAATGGCATTGATACATCATCATCTATTAAATCAACATTTAATAAAACTAATGTGAAAACATATGCGTAATTATCCATATTTTCAATAATTAAATTCACGTCAATGTCACTATTATCAATCTTTTCAAATTGACTTGAAGGATATTTTTCAGCAAGTAAACTATAAGGGTAAGAACTAGCAAAATCCCGACATTCAGCATAATCAAATAATTCGCCTATTACATTTCTATTTGCGTGCGAATATCCACCGTGGTATATCCACCGTTCAAACCATAAATATAAATCAAGCGGCAAAACATTCTGTAAAAACCATTCTTTAGCGCGTTGTTTTCGTGATTTTAAATATAGTTCATTGCGTGGTATACCTGTTGCGGTCATTGGTAATGAATAAATCGATTTCTTTAACTGTGACATTATTATATCAAGGCATTCAACGCCGACTAAGGTGTCATTTTCAGCATAACTCAATTCATCTGTAGACAGTTCTGTGTTTTGATGTCTAATCACATCATATTTCCATGAACCTAATAACTTATGATGTTCTGCTGATAAATCTTTACCCCAAGAATCTAATTTACGTTGTGCCAAAATAAGAGAATCGCGCAAAATTAACCCATTTTTATATGATATACTAATAGGATAATGACTCTTAGTATTCAGCTGTTTTTCAGGAAAACCGAACTTTTTAAAAAAGAATTTTTCTAAAAAAGTATTATCATAAGAAAGATTATGAACAAATAAAAGCGTCTTATCGCCTTTTAAATGCTTCAAAATCCTTTCTATGCAATCGGTTAATTCAAGCGGATTCCTGCCGTATAGGGTGCATATATTCTTATTAAAAAATCTAATTGAAAGTGTCCATATTACAATATAGTTTCTAACTGGTATATACTTTTTGCGTTCTATGCCTTTATGCTTTTCAATAATATAATCATTTTCGCATTCTTTAGATGTTTCTGTGTCTAACATCATCAAAACATCATTGTAGCTTTCGTGTGAACCCCTGCCGACCTTGACTTTAAACATAACATTATCTAACACACTGTAATTGAATTCAGTGTAATAACAGAACTTATAAGAAAGTTTTGAAACATATTTAGTTCTTATTTCTTTTAGTTCTTTTGATGTCATTTAGAAACCCTTCTGTTTTAATTTCTTATATGCTATTTTTTCCATAGATGATAAGTCACTTTTATCTGTCAAACCTAGTTCTTTCATTCTCTTATTAATTTCTGAATCAGTGACATTATTTTTAATATTTTCATTAGCCTTGGTTAATTCTTCCGCTAATTTATCGCGCGTTCTGTTTTCATCATTAATAACAGACATTGCGCGCAATGAATCACGGCTGTAAACTATTTTACCGCTGTTGACATTCTCCCAATAATTAGCGTAATCCTCATAAGTAAAATTAGTGCCTTGCGATTTATTCAGACTTTCAACCCTTTTTTCATATATTTCTTTTATCTTTGAAACCTCAGAACTAGGTGCACTTAAAAAATTTTCAATCTTCGCTTGACGTGCTTTTAATTGTCGTAAATTGGCGGGTTTAGCTTCACCGAATTTTGTGTAACCTGCACCGCGCATTTTTCTGATATCGCGCATTGCTTTTTTGTATGCGTAACTTTTTACACCTTTATATTCTTCACGTTCTGCCATACGTTCAAGCTGCCGCAATCGTTCATCAGCTTTCTTAGCTAAACTTTTATATCGCGCAAACTGTTCAACTGTGTAGTTAGTTTCCTTGCCTCTTATTTTTTCATACATATTTAACACCCCCTATCGCGTTATATAGTCACTAGGTCGTATTTTCTTTCTATCTATACCGTCAAAGTATCCGTCAGTGTTTGCAATAATCAATGACACTACACGTTCGCATTGTTTACCCCTATAAGGGCAATATTCGCAAGAATCATCTAATATGTGTTTTTTGTAACATTCATCAATCACACGTTTTGCTATCATGTAATCACCCCCTAATATATTTCAATCCATTCTAAGTCAATTATTTCTTCCTTATCTAGTTCACATATTAAAGACTCTAAATATAAAGTTCTTTCAGGTGTCAAGAAGTTTTTTAAATAACGTGCTATAGCTTCTTTAGCTGCTATTCTATCCAATTCTATTTGTTCATTCATATAATCACCGCCTTTCTATGTCTCATTTTATCATTTTGATTATATTTAGTAACTATGTATCAATGAAAAAATACATAATAAATACAATCCATTCACCCCTTTACCCAATACGAACGCACATTCGCTTCAATTCGTATATACGGTAAAGGGGAATTTTTACGCTTCAAATTTCGTTCATACTAGTTT
>JAEIGA010010127.1_pt1 | contig 14284 bp, 13 predicted proteins | sample 9270691 | NCBI WGS metagenome assembly JAEIGA01 (sample SAMN17057246, study PRJNA624740) | gut metagenome | biome: biome; isolation source: fecal sample | host: Bos grunniens | place: China: Xizang | collected 2019 | reverse complement strand
GACGAGAAGGTAACCTCAAGCCGTAACTTTGCGAATAAGCTGTGGAACGCAAGCAGATTTATTTTGATGAATCTTCCGGAAGAGATTGATAAGGTCGAGCTTCCTGAGGAAAAGGATATGTTTATTGAGGACAAGTGGATCCTCAGCAAGTTCAATAATCTCGTAAAAGAGGTTACCGAAAATCTTGATAAGTTTGAGCTCGGAATCGCAGTAGCAAAGCTTTACGACTTCATTTGGGGAATTATCTGCGACTGGTACATTGAGCTTACCAAAACCCGCATACAGACCGGCGGCGAAACAGCGCTTACAGCACAAAACGTACTCGTTTACGTAATGAGTAATACCTTGAAGCTCTTGCACCCGTTTATGCCGTTCATTACCGAGGAGATATGGCAGGCGTTACCGCACGAAGGCGAGAGCATAATGGTATCGGAGTGGCCGAAGTACGATGAAAAGTACAGCTTCGAGAAGGAAGAAAAGGACTTTGAGAAGGTAATGAAGGCGATCGAGGCGATAAGAGCTCGCCGCGCAGAGATGAATGTACCGCCCTCTAAGAAAACGAAAATATTCATTGAAACCGAGGAAAAAGATATCTTTGAGAACGGTAAGGCGTACGTAGAAAGACTTGCATTCGCTTCTGAGGTTGAAGTTGCTGATAAATTTGAGGTAGCCGACAGTGTGAATATGGTAACCGACAGCGCGAGAATATTTATTCCCGCAGCGCAGCTCGTCGATTTCAAGAAGGAGCTTGAACGTCTGCAGAAGGAGAAAAAGGAGCTCGAAAAGACCGAGGATATGCTTAAGGGTAAGCTCGGAAACGAGGGATTTTTGGCTAAGGCTCCTGAAAACGTAGTGGCGGCGGAAAAGGAAAAATTAGCGAAAACTGTTGAGCGGCTCTCGAAGGTAAACCAGAGTATTGAAGAAATTGCGCGTCGTGCGGAGTAAAAGGCTCCGCGCAACATCGCGGGAGTGATTTTATGGAAATTATTGCAATAGTTTTAGGAGCAGTCAGCGTGGTCATCAGTGTGATCACGCTGATCGCAGTATTGAAAAATAAAGGTACAAATGCCGATGATAAGATAAGGGATCAGTTTTCTGCTGTGAGAGCGGAGCTTATGTCGGAGCTGCGAGAGGGTAGGCGAGAGAACGCAGATGCGGTGTCGAAGGGACTCAATAATACCATCACTTTGCAGAGTGCGAGTATGCAGAAGATGTCGCAGGAGCTCAACAACTCCCTTGGGGATTTTCGTAAAACGGTAAGCGAGATGTCCGGAGTGATGGAGGGTAAGATGGAAAACCTCAGGAGTTCGATGGATAAAAAGCTTGCCGATATACAGGAAGATAACCAAAAGAAGCTTGATGAGATACGCGGTACCGTAAACGAGAAGCTGCAGAAAACCCTTGATGAAAGGGTAGGGCAGTCGTTTAAGGTAGTAAGCGAGAGATTAGAGCAGGTGTATAAGGGACTCGGTGAGATGCAGACTCTTGCAAGCGGAGTGGATGACTTAAAGAAAACCCTTACCAATGTAAAAACCAAGGGAATATTGGGAGAGATACAGCTTTCAAGAATACTTGATCAGGTGATGGCTCCGTCGCAGTATAGTGAAAATATCGCGACGAAAAAGGGTTCAGGTGACAGAGTAGAGTTTGCGATAAAGCTTCCGGGAAAGAGCGAGGGCGAGGTAGTGTACCTGCCGATAGATTCAAAATTCCCGACCTCTGCGTATAATGCGCTGCTTGATGCTTACGATTCTGCAAATCAGGAGAATATAGACCGTGAGGGTAAAGCGCTTGAGAATATAATCAAATCTTGCGCTAAGGATATCGCGGACAAGTACATAGATCCCCCTGCAACCACGGAGTTTGCGGTAATGTTTTTGCCCACTGAGGGACTTTATGCCGAGGTAGTACGCCGCACGGAGCTTATAGAAACGTTGCAGAGAAAGTACCACATCAATGTCGCGGGACCGACCACGATAACCGCCCTTCTCAACAGCTTACAGATGGGCTTCAGAACGATAGCTATCGAGAAGAGGTCCGCTGAGGTGTGGAATATTCTTTCTGCGGTAAAAACGGAGTTCGGCAGCTTTGAAGAGGTGCTTTCCAAGGCGCAGAAGCATATAGAGCTTGTGGGTAAGGATATTGACCTTTTGGTCGGAACCCGTACAAGAAAGATAATACGCAGCTTAAAGGGCGTAGAGGAGATGCCGGAGCTTGAAGCTAAGAGCATGATTGACGGAACGGCAGATGAAGTTGAAATTGTGGGTGAAATATAGTAGGGAGTGAAGAGCGATGCTGCTGATATATAATAGAGAAACGAATCCTGCTTACAATCTTGCGGCAGAGGAGTATGTCCTCACAGAGAAGTGCGAGGATATAGTAATGCTGTGGAGAAACTCGGATTCGGTAATAATCGGGTGCAACCAGAATGCTATCGAGGAAATGAACCTTGATTACATAAAGGAAAACGATATAACGGTGATAAGGCGGCTTACGGGCGGCGGAGCGGTATTTCACGACCTTGGAAATGTAAATTTCACATTTATAAAAAGTAACGATGAGAAGCTGTTCAACGATTACAGCGGATTTACTGCGCCGGTAAGAGAGTACCTTGAAAGTCTTGGAGTGAAGTGTGAGCTTTCGGGCAGGAATGACATTACGATAGAGGGCGCGAAGATATCGGGTAATGCCCAGACGGTAAAGCACGGCAGGATAATGCATCACGGAACGTTGCTGTTTTCATCGAATATGGGTAAGCTTTCGGGTGCGCTTAAGGTGCGGGAGATAAAGGCGGAGAGCAGGGGGATAAAATCCTATCGCTCAAGAGTAACGAATATTTCGGAGCATCTGTCTGAGAAGATGGGAGTAGAGGACTTTTTAGAGGGACTTTACGAATGGTTTTCTAAAAATGTTCCCGATGCCGAAAGGTACGAGTTTTCAGAAGAGGACCGTAGGGCGATAGAGCGTCTTGTGGATGAGAAGTACGGATTGTGGGAGTGGAATTTCGGAAATTCCCCCAAATACAATTACCGCAATATGAAAAAGTACCCCTTCGGAGTGGTTGAAATATATATTGAAACAGAAAATGCCACGGTAACGGGAATTAATATAAAAGGTGACTTTTTCGGAGTAAGGGATATTTGTGAATTAGAAAACGGATTGGTAGGTACGGCGCACAGCTATGAAAAGATACTCGAAAAAGCGAGGGAGCTGTGTGTTGGCAGTTATATCAGCGGAATGACCGAAGAGGAATTTGCAAGACTTGCCACGGAGCAGTGATCTTTGTAAGCGGAAGGGATGAGATGATGTCGGTAGTGGTACTGTGGGCGAGTCCCAACAGAGAAGGACTGACGGCTGAGTGCAAGAATGCCGCAATAAAGGGGATTAAAGAGTCCGGATTTGCGGCTGAGGATATACAGCTCAACAACCTGAATATTGAAAGGTGCAGGGTATGCGGTAACGGATTCGGGGAGTGCCTTTCCAAAGGACACTGTGCGATAAATGATGCCTTTGACGGCCTTTATAATAAAATAATAAAGGCGCAGGGACTTGTTATTGTGAGTCCGGTGTACTGGGGAGATATGTCCGAAAATCTGAAAAGCTTTTTGGACAGGCTCCGCAGATGCGATTTCAGCGCAAATCACTATCTTAATAAAAAGCCGTGTGAGATAATCGCGGCGGCAGGCGGAAGCGGCGACGGAGCTGTAAGATGCCTTGGACTTATGGAGGATACACTTAAAAATATGGGAGTATCTGTTGTCGAGAGACTGCCCGTGACACAGTTTTCGAGGAAATATATGATGCAGGCGATAGAGGCATCGGCTCGTGAGCTTTGTGCGCGTATTGGGGAATAGGTTATGACGGGGCTTGGAGCAGGTTTAATATACGTCGCGGCGGTGAATATTATCGCGTTTGTAATGTTCGGAGCCGATAAGAGTAAGGCGCGGCGCAGAAAGCGAAGGATAAGAGAAAGGAGCCTTTTTCTTGTAAGTCTTGCGGGTGGAGCGGTCGGTGCTTTTCTGGGAATGAAAATTTTTAAGCATAAAACAAAGCACAAAAGTTTTACTTTTGGTATACCGGCTATTCTTATTTTGCAGGTGATAATTTTTGCGGTACTATATCAATATGGAATAATAGAGCAGATGAATAAAATCATATTAACGTGATTTTTGCAAAGAAAAAGACAGAGATTTTAATTTCTCTGTCTTTTTTGATGTGCGGCTCGATATATTTGCCGAACGGCAAATTCGCGATTTTAAAAAATCGCGAGCGCGAAGCGCATATCGAGCCGCTGCCGGTAATATACCGAAATCACCGCATTAATTAAAGTGACTTAAAGGCTTGCACTATCTTTTCATAGAGCTCGACTATTGCAAATTTAACTTTATATTTAGGTTTTTTAACGAGTATTTCAGAGGAGTCGCCGAAATATTCATTAATATTTACATTTTCCTGAGAAGCGGGTAAGCAGAGAGGCGGGAACATTACACACCACCAGTTTCTGCCGCTTCCGGAACCGATAATTATGCGGAGAGCATCGTATTCACCGGCGGGCATCGTGAAGGAACCGTAATCTTTTGTGTCAAAATACATCGTACAAAGCTCGGCTCCGACGGTGTACTCGTACCCGTTAGAGCGCACTACCTCTTGAGCCTCGGCAATTATCTCTGAGAGGTTACCTTTGATAATATCCTCTGCCTGCGACTTATCTAAAGCAGAGTCGGCTGCGGAGAAATTATCAATAATGGCGTCGCGGACTATGAGTTTGAGCTCCTGGTCGGCAGCCGAATCGGAATTTGCTATAACGTGAAGTCTGATGGTATTTTCGCGTATCTCTGAGCATTTAAAATAAAAATCAGACATATTTTCGATAAACAGAGCAAAAACTAAAGTCAGAGCAGCGATAACAGCAAGCTTGCAGGTATTTTTTTTCATATGTAATCCCGTCCTTAATCTCGAATGTTTACATCGGGATTATTGACGGGATAAAAAGGTGTTATTCAGATTATAAAAAATTAATATTCTTCGGCTCCGCAGTTGATGGGACGCAGAACGAAAACATCTCCCATATTCTCAAGCTCGCGTGCCGCGGACTTTGCATCGGATTTTGACTCAAAGATTCCGAAAACAGCGGTACCGCTTCCGGTCATAGCGGCACCTAAAGCGCCGTTTTCAATGAGCATATTTTTGATTTCAGCGGTCTTTTCGGGGAAAACTACCTCTTCAAACACATTTCCAACCGAAGCACCTATATTTTCGAGGTCGCCTGCAACTATCGCAGCAACCATACTGTCGTTATCGGGACGCGCAATGACGGTATCCGAAGCTTCAAGCTCATCATATAAACAGAAAGCATCTTTTGTGGACATTCCGAAATCGGGTTTTACTACAACGAAGAAGCACTCACAGAGGGGGGTAAGGGGAGTGATTATCTCACCGATTCCCTCGGTGAAAGCGGTGGACCCGATAATGCAAAAAGGAACGTCTGCACCGATCTGCACACCGATTTCGCAAAGTTGCTCGGTAGTAAGAGCGGTACCACAGAGTTCATTGAGTCCGACCAAAACTCCGGCCGCATCGGAAGAGGCTCCGCCGAGACCTGCCTGCGAAGGAATATTCTTCTCTATAACGATGTCGCATCCGCAAACGTCGGTATCTACCGTTTCAAAGAATTTTTTTGCGGCACGGTAAGCGGTGTTGTCATTACCGGCGGGAATTTCATCGCCCTCGGCATACACATTAACCTTATTATCCGAATTTACGGAAATTTTGATCTGGTCATACAGATTCACCGCCTGCATAACCATCTGCATATAATGATAACCGTCGCTTCTTTTGCCTTCGATATTCAAGGTAAGATTAAGCTTTGCGGGAGCTTTAATCCGTATACTGTCCAAAAACACTGCACCTCTACAATTTAAAAATTGAAAATCTTTTTACATAAATTGCCCTGACCGGACACATTTCCTGACAACAAAAACACTTTATGCAACTATCATAACTGATATTGGCCTGTTTGTCTACTATTTTAATCGTTTTTGCGGGACAAGTTTCAGCACATCTTCCGCAACCGATACAAATTTTGCGCTCCACTGCGGGTTTGGGAGTAAAGAGCTTTGTTTTGAGATAACGCCAAGGCTTGCGGAATATCTTGGGAGCCTTACTGTCAAATCCGATGTCGCAGGTTTCGGGCTTTTTGAAGGAGTATTTTCCTATCATTTCGCTTCCATCACCGACGAGCTCCACATCAGAGAGGGCTTGGGGAGCCAGTCCGCGTTCGATTTCGCATTTAACGATCGGAGTTTCCTCAACAGTAAAGCCGGCGAGGTCCACAAGCGTTCTGTCGAGCGCGTAAATGTCAGCGGAGGCGAGGGTAAGTCCCGTATAGATGGGAGTTCCGCCCGAAGGACCCTCTCCTTCCATCGAATATACCGCATCCACAAAAGTAAAAGCGGGTTTTACGCAACGGGCGAGGTCCACCAGCATATTGCAAAAATCGTCTTGATTTTGGAAACGGAAATGGAATTCAGGCTTTGCAAGACCGGGAATGGTTCCGAAAAGATTCTTGACCGAACCCGAAAGACCTGTGAGGGAATGAGTTTTGAGCTTGCAAATATTTATGACGAGGTCGGCGGATGCAATCGGAGATAAAATTTCAAACTCGTGCATCAGCTTGCCGTCAGGAACCGCCTTTACCGCAGAGGATATATCAAAATTGAGAGATACGCCCTCTATATCCGTGAGGGAGTCGTATCCCGACGCGGAATACACACTGCTGAGTCTTGTTTTATTATAAAGTCCGCCGGGACTTTCGGCAATTACTATTTCTCCTGCGCCGAGCGATTTTAATTTCAAAATTACCTCTCTTACAAGCTCAGCCCTTGTGATTATAGCGTCCTCGGGGTTGCTTTTGAGCAACAGATTCGGTTTTATGACTATTTTTGCTCCGGGGACTATAAACTTATCGAGTCCGAGGAGCTCAAAGTGATTTTCAACTGCTTTTTTCAAAGTGTCGGAGCTGTAATCCGAAGTTTTTATAACCGAAACCTTGCTCATTTAATCGCCCTACTTTCTTAAATATTTAAAAAACGGGTAGGATAACATACCCGTTTAATGCTGTGCTTAAGCTTTGAGTTCGAGTAAAAACTCCTCGATTCTCTTCATTGCTTCGACGATATTTTCCATTTTATTAGAATAAGACATACGAACGAAGCCTTCACCGCAGTCGCCGAAAGCGGTGCCGGGAACCACCGATACTTTTTTGGAGATAAGCAAGCGCTCGCAGAATTCCTCGGAGGAAAGACCGGTAAATCTTATATCGGGGAACACGTAGAAAGCTCCTTCGGGATCAAAGCAGCGCAGTCCCATACGGTTGAGCTCTCTGACTATGTATTGTCTGCGTTTATCATACTCAGCGATCATACTCTGAGAATCGTCGTCGCAATCTCTGAGCGCGACGAGAGCACCGTACTGAGCAGCAGACGGCGGACACATTACCGCGTATTGATGTATCTTCATCATTTCTTTTGTAATGGGTACCGGCGCGCAGGAATAACCGATTCTCCAGCCTGTCATAGCAAACGCCTTGGAAAATCCGCTTACGAATATGGTGCGCTCTCTCATACCCTCAATCTCAGCAAAAGAAACGTGCTTATATCCGTAGGTAAGCTCGGCGTATATTTCATCGGTAATTACGATTATATTTGTATCGCGCAAAACCGCAGCAATTTCCTCAAGATGTTCGCGCTTCATAATTGCTCCGGTGGGATTGCTGGGGAAGGACATAATAAGAGCCTTGGTCTTATCGGTGATCTTCTCCTTGAGGGACTTCGCTGTAAGGCGGAATTTGTCCTCAGCCTTAGTAACGAGAGAAACGGGAACTGCTCCGCAAAGCTGAATGGTGGGAGCGTAGGAAACGAAGCAGGGTTCGACTACGAGCACCTCATCTCCGGGTTCAAGAATTGCTCGGAATGCGATATCTATCGCCTCGGATGCACCGATGGTAACTATCATTTCCTCATTTTTATAATGTATATTATATTTTTCGCTCAAATATCTTGAAATCTCGCGTTTCAAAGGAGCAATACCGGTATTGGCGCTGTAAGAGGTCTTGCCCTCGTTTATAGATGCTATTGCAGCATCGCAAATTCTTTTGGGAGTAACAAATCCGGGCTCACCGAGTCCGAGGGAAACGACTCCTTCCATCTCCTCTGCAAGATCAAAAAACCGACGAATTCCCGACGGCTTTATTGACACGACGTTTTTAGATAAGATTTTATTATAATCAAACATTGGTTGCCCTCCGCAAAAATCATACGAGAAATATTATATAACAGATACATCAAAAAGTAAAATACGCAGAATCAAGAGTGTTTTTGCAAATTTACCGCTTTTTATAAAAAGTAACACTAATAAGAAAAATCAGATGATACGCAGGAGATGGGGCTCCCTTTTTTTGAAGAAGGTAAAGTACTTATAGCCGATAGAGAGCATATATTCCATAACGTCCTCGATACCCTTACCGACGTCTTCGGCAAAATGCGAGTCGGAACCTATCGTTACAAGCTCGCCGCCGTGTTCCTTGAAGCGTTTGAGGATGGGGAAGGGCGGCAGAGTAACACCGATACGCTGTCTGAGTCCCGAGGAGTTTATTTCAAGCGCCTTACCGTTTTGAGCAAGGAGCTTCAGTATCTCATCTATCTGCTCGTAGTGGTGGTCGAGATTTACAGTTTTTTTATGAAGTCCCATCATATATCTCAGAGGATACGTGAGGTGCGCAAGGCTATCAAGACCGTTCCATTTTACTGTTTTATAGACAAGTCCGAGATAAGAAGAAAACACTATATCTATCTGCTCTTCGCCGTAATGAGAGTAGTCGTTGAAGGCGAAGTCGAGCTGCTTTACAAGGTTGTGTACGGAGCACAGGATAAAGTCAAAATCATAGGTTGAGAGAAGGTCGTTAGTCTGTGCGAGGTCCTCAAGGGGCTGTCCGAGTTCTATTCCCGCAGATACTACAAGATGTTTTCCGAATACCGCGCGTGCCTTATTTGCTTCAAAATTGGACTGCTTTATACGCACGTCGTAATTATCCTTGAAAAAGGACTGTATCTCACAATGGTCGGTTATTGCAATTCCGGAAAGTCCGCGAGCAACGGCGTGTTCACAGAGCATCATCGCGCTGTGGTTACCGTCGGGAGAATTATCGGTATGTGTGTGGCTGTCAAATATATTGGAAAACATAAAAATACCTCGTATTACGCGTGTTAAAAAATAAACAACGAATGTACATTCTAAATTATCATACCACATTTTAGGGAAAAATAAAATACCGAATTGAAAATTTTCACATTATTTTTATTGATAACACCGCGGTTCCTATTCTTCAGTACCTATATCAGTGAGGATACCTTTAACCTCACCCAGCGGCATGGCAAAGCGCTGGCTCAGGTATCTTGTAGCGGCACCGAGTTCGCCGTGGGGTCCGCCGAGTTGGCTGACGATAACCTTTGCGAGTGCGGGAGAGGGATTTTTTATATTAACAGGGTATTGTAATTTTTTCTCGTATATCCACATATATTAGTCCTCCATATTTTCCCAAGGCCACGGGTTATTGGTCCAAGAGCTCCAGTCGCCGTTACCTGAGTAATCGAGAGGAGTAAGGGGTCCGTAGGTCGATACATATTCGTTGTAGGCTTGTTCACGCATTGCTTTGTGCTTTAAAAAGTAGTCAAGAGCCTCTTTGTTGTGGGGATGGGTATCAAGAAAAAGGTTTGCCTCTTTAAGCGCAAAGTCGCATATTTGTATTCTGTTGAGAAGAGAAGTTTTTTTACTCATCATAAGTGCTCCCTTCCGATATAAGGAAGATCCAGCTCTTCGAAGATGGTACCGCGCTTTAAAGCAGTCTGCGGATCGTACAGCTTTCTCCACTTCTGAAAGGGAACGTACGCCATCGCGAGAGGCAGGTCATCTACACAATCAAAATTTATGTGATTATTGTTTTCGATCACGATTTTTTCTCCTTAAAGTTATTTGGCTCATAGCCAATATCAGTATATGAAAAAAATTTACGGGTTGTTAGTGAAGTGATGCAAGAAAAAATTGACTTTGCGGTAGGAAAGATTTATAATATTAACATAGATAAATGCTTAAGGAGAAGTTGAAATGCCTGTAGTAAATTATGAACAGTACAAAAAAATGCTTGAGAATGCGAGAAAGGGCGGATATGCATATCCCGCTTTTAACGTATCCTCAATGGAGACCGCTAATGCGGTTTTAAACGGACTTGCTGAGGCGAAATCCGACGGAATAATCCAAGTATCCACCGGCGGCGGAGCTCATGCTTCCGGAGCTGCGGTAGCAGACAGCGTTATCGGTGCGATATCCCTTGCAAATCACGTTCATCTGTTGGCAGAGAAGTACAATATTTTTGTAGCACTGCACACCGACCACTGCAACAGTAAGAAGGTGGACAGCTTTTTGATTCCGCTGATTGAGGAAACTGAGAGAAGACGCGCTCGCGGCGAGAAGAATCTCTTTAACAGCCACATGTTTGACGGAGCTGATATTCCGCTTGGCGAAAATGTAAAGATAGCAAAACAGCTTCTTGAGAGATGTGCAAAAAATGAGATAATCTTAGAGGTTGAGGTTGGAGTAGTAGGCGGAGAAGAAGACGGAGTAAACAACGAGGACACTCCGAACGATAAGCTCTACACCACTCCCGAGGATATGCTGACTGTATATGAAGCACTCAGTGATTTGCCCAATTCGGTATTTACACTTGCGGCTACATTCGGAAACGTTCACGGAGTATATAAGCCCGGAAACGTAAAGCTCAATCCGAAGATCCTTCGTGACGGACAGGCGGCGCTTAAGGCTAAGTACGGCGACGATAAGGGGTTCTACTTCGTATTCCACGGCGGATCCGGTTCTGAGAAGTGGGAGATCGAGGAAACTCTCGGCTACGGCGTAATAAAGATGAATATAGACACCGATACTCAGTACGCATTCACCCGTCCGATAGTTGAGCATATGTTTACCAATTATGCGGGAGTACTCAAGGTGGACGGCGAGGTTGGCAACAAAAAGACCTACGACCCTCGTTCCTATCTCAAATCTGCTGAAAAGGGAATGGCTGCAAGAGTAGTTGAGGCTGCAAACGACCTGAAATCCGCAGGCAAGACTATGTTCGGTAAATGAGAAAAAACAAAGAGGTGAGCTTGCCGGCTCATCTCTTTTTGTTTTGATAAAAAATATTCCCCCTGCCCGTGAGGACAAGGGGAATTTGTTTTGGATTATTCGACGTCGTAAAGCTTGGAGAGCTTGAGTAAGTGATTATACTTATCAGCAGCGGTCTTTTCAGCTTTAGCGAACAGCTCGTCTGCTCTATCCGGGAAGGCTCTGGTGAGGGAGCTGTAACGAACTTCGTTTGCGATGAAGTCCTTGTAACTCGCGGTAGGAGCCTTAGAATCGAGCTGGAAGGGATTCTTTCCTTCAGAGGTAAGACGAGGATCGAAGCGGAAAGTATGCCAGTATCCGGAAGCAACGGCGTTCTTGATCTCGGTCTGAGCACCGGAGAGTCCGCCCTTGATTCCGTGGTTGATACAAGGAGCGTAAGCGATGATGATGGAAGGTCCGTGGTAAGCCTCAGCCTCAGCAAAAGCCTTAATGCACTGATTGTAATCAGCACCCATAGCTACCTGAGCAACGTATACGTAACCGTAGCTCATAGCGATAGCAGCGAGGTCCTTCTTCTTGACTTCCTTACCGGAAGCAGCGAACTGAGCAACAGCGCCGGTAGGAGTGGACTTAGAGGACTGACCGCCGGTGTTGGAGTAAACCTCGGTATCGAATACGAGAATGTTTACGTCCTCGCCGGAAGCGATAACGTGGTCAAGACCGCCGAATCCGATATCGTAAGCCCAACCGTCACCGCCGAGAATCCAAACGGACTTCTTGGCAAGGAAATCCTTGTTATTGAGGATGTACGCCTTGTCTTCGCCGGTGCAGGAGCAAGCTTCAAGAGCAGCAACGAGAGCATCGGTAGCAGGACCGTTTGCATTTCCGTCCTCAGCAGTATCGAGGTAATTCTTGATAGCAGCCTTTACGTCTTCGTTGGAAGCGGTTTCGTACATCTTGTTAAGGCGTTCGATGAGAGCGCTTCTGAGAGCGTTCTGTGCAAGGAACATACCGTAACCGTACTCAGCGTTATCCTCAAACAGAGAGTTTGCCCAAGCCGGACCCTTACCCTGCTTATTTACGGTGTAAGGAGTAGAAGGAGCGGAGCCTGCCCAGATGGAAGAACATCCGGTAGCGTTGGCAATGTACATTCTGTCACCGAAGAGCTGTGTTACGAGCTTAGCGTAAGGAGTTTCACCGCATCCTGCACAAGCTCCGGAGAACTCGAGGAGGGGCTGGTTGAACTGGCTGCCCTTTACGGTGTTAGCCTTAAACTTCTCAGCGACTTCGGGTTTCTTATCTAAGCTCTCGGCGTAAGCAAATACATTCTGCTGCTCAAGCTGAGAATCGAGATTTTCCATAGTAAGAGCCTTAGCGCCCTTCTTGCCGGGACATACGTTTACGCAGGAGCCGCAACCGGTGCAATCCAGCGGTGTAACGCTCATAACGAACTTGTAGCCGGGCATACCGGTCATATCTGCAGATTTTGTTCCTGCAGGAGCATTAGCAAGCTCTTCGGCAGTCATAGCAACGGGTCTGATTACTGCGTGCGGACATACGTAAGAGCAGAAGTTACACTGGATGCAGTTTTCGGGGATCCAAGAGGGAACATCAACTGCAATACCGCGCTTTTCGTAAGCAGCGGAGCCCTGCGGGAAGGTACCGTCCTCGCGATCGGTGAAGGTGGATACGGGGAGGGAATCTCCGCGCTGAGCGTTAACGGGAATAAGAATATCGTTAACGAAATCAACGAGCTCCTTGCGGTTACCCTCAGCTACTACCTCGGGCATCTCGCCTTCAGCATTAGCCCAAGAAGCAGGGTAGTTAACTTCCTTGATGTCGGTGATACCGCGATCGATAGCGCTGTGGTTCATAGCAACGATCTTTTCACCCTTCTTACCGTAAGAGGCAGTAGCGGCATCCTTCATATATTTAACAGCGTCATCTGCGGGGATGATATTAGCGAGCTTAAAGAAAGCAGCCTGGAGGATAGTATTTACACGACCGCCGAGTCCGAGTTCTCTTGCGATAGAAACACCGTCGATGGTGTAGAACTTAATATCATTCTGAGCAATAAATCTCTTGACGTTTGCAGGAACCTTCTCTTCGATCTCGTTCATATCCCATCCGCAGTTGAGGAGGAAGGTTCCGCCCTTTTTGATATCCTGAACCATATCGTACTTGGATATGTAAGAGGGATTGTGGCAAGCTACGAAGTCAGCCTTATTTACAAGGTAGGTGGACTTGATGGGGGAATGTCCGAAACGGAGGTGAGATACGGTTACACCGCCGGACTTCTTGGAGTCGTAGGAGAAGTAAGCCTGAGCGAACATATCGGTATGGTCGCCGATGATCTTGATGGAGTTTTTGTTAGCACCTACGGTACCGTCTGCACCGAGTCCCCAGAACTTACAGCTTGTAACGCCGCTGGGAGTGGTATCAACAGCTTCGCCGACCTCAAGGGAGAGGTTGGTAACGTCGTCGTTGATTCCGAGGGTGAAGCGGGATTTTGCGCTGCAGGGGCAAGCGGTCATATTATCGTAAACAGCGATGATCTGAGCAGGAGTGGTATCCTTGGAGCCCAAACCGTAACGTCCGCCGTATACGGGGATGGAATCGAATTTGCTGCCCTTAAGAGCTGCAACAACGTCGAGCCACAGGGGTTCGCCGAGAGCTCCGGGCTCTTTGGTTCTGTCAAGAACGGTGATCTTCTTAACGGAATCGGGAATAGCAGCGATGAGTCTGTCAGCGCTGAAGGGACGGTACAAGCGAACCTTGATAAGTCCGGTCTTTTTACCGCTTGCGTTGAGGTAATCAATGGTTTCTTCGATGGTATCGCAAACGGAGCCCATAGCAATGATTACGTTCTCAGCATCCGGAGCACCGTAGTAGTTGAAGAGACCGTAGTTGGTTCCTATCTTAGCGTTGATCTTATTCATGTACTCCTCTACGATTTCGGGAAGAGCGTTGTAGTACTTGTTGCAAGCCTCTCTTGCCTGGAAGAAGATGTCGGGGTTCTGAGCTGTACCTCTGAGAACAGGGTGATCGGGGTTGAGGGAACGTGCTCTGTATTCAGCAACAGCGTCCATATCAACCATTTCAGCCAAAT
>JAEIGA010010126.1_pt1 | contig 14284 bp, 14 predicted proteins | sample 9270691 | NCBI WGS metagenome assembly JAEIGA01 (sample SAMN17057246, study PRJNA624740) | gut metagenome | biome: biome; isolation source: fecal sample | host: Bos grunniens | place: China: Xizang | collected 2019 | reverse complement strand
GTTAAAGAAGTTATCATGCATAAAGTACCAATAACTTTGGTCGTGCTCTTTAGGAAGACCTACATATTCATCCATATTGAAAGTTACCACGTTTTTAAAGCTTACTTTTCCTGCTTTGTACATTTCGATTAAGTTTTTGTATACTCCAAGAGGAGAAGAACCAGTTGGAAGACCTAATACAAAAGGACCATCGCCTTTGTGATTATTAATTGCATCGGCAATATGTTGTGCTGCCCATACACTCATCTCGTCGTAGTTGTCTTTGATAATTAGTTTCATATTATCACGCTCCATTAATAAAATTAAAGAGTAGTATTCAATAGTATACTCTTCTTTTTGATTATATATATTTTTTTTTTAATAATCAACCTTTTTTCCAACCATCAAGTATTTTTTTGAACAATCGACCGTTTTGGGCAATAAAATTACAGACGCTTTTTGGGCAACGGTATGGAAATAAACGATAAAAAGGGTTATACTATAGAAAATATTATTTGGAGGGACTGAGATGAAATATATTTCTTTTGCAATCCCATGTTATAATTCCGAAGAATACATGGAAAAAGCAATCGAATCCATTTTAAAAGGTGGAGAAGATGTTGAGATTATCATCGTAAACGATGGATCGAGGGACAGAACATCTGAGATTGCAAAGCGTTACGAGAGAGAATATCCAACGATTGTTAAGGCTATAGATAAAGAGAATGGTGGGCATGGCGATGCGGTGAATACTGGTCTTGAACATGCCACGGGATTGTATTTCAAGGTTGTAGACAGTGATGACTGGGTCGATGAAAAGTCGCTTAAAAGAATACTTGAGACGCTACATGAGTTAGTCGAGAAAAAGAAGATGGTGGATATGCTTGTCTCAAATTATGTATATGAAAAAGTTGGAGCAAAGCATAAAAGAGTGATTCACTATCAAAATGTTATACCAGAGAATCGTGTTGTTACGTGGAAGGATATGGGACGATTCCGCATTGGACAGTATATTTTGATGCATTCTGTGATGTATCGAACAGAACTTCTTCGAATGTGTGGATTACAATTGCCGAAGCACACATTCTATGTGGATAACATTTATGTGTATTATCCACTTCCACATGTAAAGACATTTTATTATCTAAATGTGAATTTTTATCGATATTTTATTGGCAGAGATGGGCAGTCAGTAAATGAAAAAAACATGATTAAACGTATAGATCAACAGTTGTTTGTTACGAAAACAATGATTGATATGTATCAGATGAATAGGATTTCGAATATTAGGTTGCGTGCTTATATGACGAATTATCTCGCAATCATGATGACGGTTTCTTCCATCATAGCAATTCGGTCTAAGAATCCGGGTAATCTGGAGAAAAAGAAGGAATTGTGGGCCTATCTTAAGGAAAAGGATTATAAACTTTATTTTAAAATTCGCTATGGTATTTTGGGGCAAACTACGAATCTTCCGGGAAAACCGGGAAGAAAGGTATCTTCTTTGGCTTATACAGTTGCGAATCGAATTTTTGGTTTCAACTAAATAAAATGGAATGATTTGTGCAATACTATTACTTAGAAAGGCAGGGGATAGTAGTGAACAATCAGTTAAAAGAAAGTAAAACAAAAGTCAATCTTATGAAGGCATTTGCAGGTGAGAGTCAGGCGAGAAATCGTTATACGTTTGCTGCAGAGGTGGCTAGACTTCAGAAAATGTATGCTATTGCAAATGTGTTTGAATTTACGGCAGATCAGGAGAGAGCGCATGCAAAGCGTTTCTATGATTTGCTGAAGGATTTGACAGGAGAAACAATTGAGATAACCGGTGGATATCCGGTGGATTTACAGCCAACAATTGAGGAACTTTTATGTGCAGCAAAGCACAATGAATACGAGGAAGCAGACGATGTTTACTTGGCTTTTGCGGAAGTTGCAAAGCAGGAGGGAATTTTGGAAGCCTCATCTGCATTTTTGCAGATTGCTAAGATTGAGAAAATACATGGTAATCGATTTGCGAAGTTAGGCGATATGTTGAAGAACGGCATGTATTATCAGCAACCGGAAGGTGGAGAGTGGATGTGCCTCAATTGCGGACATGTTCATAAAGGTATGTTGGTTCCGGAAGTGTGTCCGGTGTGCAGACATGAGAAAGGATATTTTATTCCGACCGAGTTGGCGCCATATACGTCACCGGGTTTGTGGTAGAAGATAAAAATAAGAACGATTATATCATCGTATGATATAGTCGTTCTTTTTGGTTGAAAAAATCTATTCTATTGGAACAGTGCGAACAGGTACGCCATTTACTTCTACCTGGTCGTTGATTTCGATGACAAGACATTGTTTACCATCAATCATCTTTGTTTCTACTAAATCCGTTCTTTCTGGATTCACCTTGATGACAATGTCTGGAGTCTCGATACTGAATTTGCGGGTTTCGGCGATGTTTGTCACCATGAATTCTGCTTTTTCACCTGCAATGTGGTCGAAGTTCATATCGAAGGTTTCAATGCGTTCCTCAGTGATACCGCTGTTTGCGAGAAGACGTTTCATTTCCGGTTTGGTGAGTACCGGAGGCTCCGGAGATTCTTTTGCTTCTTCAATAATATCGTTCAGACTTTCGTGGATATTGCGGATAATGTCATATTCGCATTCTTCCCCAAGTGTGTTCATAACAACAGAATGGAAGGTACTCTTCTGACTTCCGGCTGACATTGGGAAGGTACAACCAAGGGCATTTACAATAAATTCTGGTTGCATATCCTCTGCCTGTTTTGTGGAGTAGAGAAGACTGTGTATATCTGTACTCCGGTCATTGAACGCAGGGAAGAGGAAGCCTTTCATCGGTGGTTCGATGAGCCAATCACGCACGCGATTTTCAATGTGGTTAGTTTCCGGATTGTAGCAAAGTCCTTCTTTTGATAGATGAACCGGACAGATGCTACAAAGGAGGTATTCATATACCTCATCGGATGCATCGAACATCTCACTTCCGTCGGTTGATTTCCCCGGAATATCATAAGCGACATGAATCAGGATTATGTAATAGTTTTCGCCATAATTATAGTTCTCGATAATTTTCTGGTAGAATTCTTCGATTAGAGTATCATCCTGCAATTTGCTATTGCGAAGCTTTAATAAGAATTCCTGTGTACCACCCGGCATTTCCTGCTCCAATGGAAATTCCATGTTGATTAGGTTTTTCCCGATTGTTCCGGATAATGTCTGTTTGAAAATAGTGAGATACTTGAAAATCTCTTCCTCAGGCAAGGAGAGGAAGGCATCTTTGGACTGAGCAATCACTTCTTTGTTACCGTTGACATAGCATCCGCTGATGCGAGTGATGGAGCAGTTTTCCGGTGTATATTGTTTGCGGATTTCAAGTACTTCTTTTTTATGCATAATGGTTTAACCTCGTTTCTTTTGTCTGGACTTTTATCTTAGCATAAAGGGTGGAGTTTTACAAATATAATAGTAGTAAATATTTTTTGAGCAGGAGCGTTTATGCCAGACCAAAAGTTAGAGAATGTATTAAATCTTGCGTCAGACGCCACAGAAGAGGAACGTGCCAAATCTTTCGAGTTGAATGTCGGATACAATCCAATAGATCGGGAGTGGGATTTGATTGTGAAATATTCGGGGTCACTCGACTGTGTGCGCGCACTTGGTGCGCAGGTGGTGGAGATGCAGAATGAATTTGCTATTATCACAATCAGAGAAAGTCTGATTGATGCGATGTCAGATTGTCCAGCAGTAGAATATGTAGAGAAACCAAAGAGGCTCTTTTTCCAGATTGAGAATGGAAAGAGAGCCTCTTGTATTACGCCTGTCCAGAGACCACCATTATCGTTGACGGGGCAAGGCGTTCTGGTGGCGGTAATCGATTCTGGAATTGATTATGAGAATGATGTGTTTCGAAATGCAGATGGGACGACGAGAATACGAAATCTGTGGGATCAGACGATTCTGGGTAATCCACCAGAAGGGTATGTAATCGGAACAGAGTACACTAGGGAGCAAATCAATGAGGCATTACTTGCACCAACAAGGCAGGAGAGACTACAGATTGTGGCAAGTCAGGATGTGTCTGGACATGGGACATCGGTGGCAGGCATTGCGACAGGCAATTCACAGGAGTATCAGGGAGTTGCATATGAGAGTGAACTGCTCATCGTGAAACTTGGAATTCCGAGAGAAGAGGGATTCCCAAGAACAACGGAATTGATACAGGCGCTCGACTACGTGGTTCGAAAAGCACTGGAATATCAGATGCCGGTGGCAATCAACTTAAGTTTTGGAAATACATATGGTCCTCATGATGGAAGCAGTCTTCTGGAGCGATTTATAGAGGATATTGCAAATACATGGAAGAGTGTTATCTGCATAGGAACAGGAAATGAGGGAAATGCGGCAGGGCATACTTCGGGGATATTGGTAGACTCAGAGGAGACTGTCATTCAACTGGCAGTACAGGAAAACTCACCGGGTCTGAATGTGCAGATATGGAAGGCATATTTTGATTTGGTTGATATTTCTCTGATATCGCCGTCCGGCGTGAGGATTGGGCCGATTCAAGAACAACTTGGTTCGCAGAGATTTAACGTGGGGAATACTCAAGTTTTGCTTTATTATGGGGAGCCAAGTCCGTTTAGTATTGACCAGGAGATTTTTATCGATTTTCTTCCAAGAGATACTTATATAGATAGCGGCGTGTGGAGAATTGTGCTGACGCCGCGTGATATCGTCAATGGGGAGTTCGCACTTTGGCTTCCGAGCCAGGCAGTACTGAATCCCGGAACGGGTTTTTTATTTCCGACGGAGGAACGAACACTTACGATACCATCCACATCCTATCAAACCATAGGCGTCGGGGCATATGATTCGGCGACATTTACCTATGCTGATTTTTCGGGACGTGGACCTGCCGGACCGGGGCGAAGAGCAAAACCGGACATTGTGGCACCGGGGGTAGATATCACGGCGCCGATTCCTGGAGGTGGTTTTGAGGAATTAAGCGGAACCTCGTTTGCAACACCATTTGCAACAGGTGGGGCGGCACTCTTAATGGAATGGGGAATTGAGAGAGGAAATGATCCGTTTCTTTATGGGGAAAAGGTGAAAGCATACTTTCAGAGGGGTGCAACACCATTTGTGGGAATTACACAGTATCCAAGTCCATTAGTGGGGTATGGGGCGTTGTGCGTGGAGGAAAGTTTGCCACTCTGAATAAAACATGATATTATATTGGTAGTTTGTCAGGAGGTGAACATCATGAACAAAGAACAACTGACGTCTCTCGCTAAGGACGCAATGGAAAAGGCATATAGCCCATATTCTGGTTATAAAGTAGGAGCAGCACTTTTGTGCAAGGACGGAAGTGTCTATACCGGGTGCAATGTGGAAAATGCGAGTTTTTCGGCAACTAACTGCGCAGAGAGAACTGCATTTTTCAAGGCAGTAAGCGAAGGGAAGAGAGAATTCTCAGCGATTGTAATTTGTGGTGGTAAAGGAGGCGCTCTTGAAGGTTTATTTCCACCATGTGGTGTGTGCAGGCAAGTGATGAGAGAGTTCTGTGAGGATGATTTTGAAATCCATTTGCTTACAAACGAAGGGATGGAGACTTATACGCTTGGGGAAGTGTTGCCAGTGAGTTTTGCACCTCAAACTATAAAGAAAATTGAGAAGTAAAAATGAAAGACCATTTGGACGATGTTTAAATAATCCAAATGGTCTTATAAATTACAATCTCACAACCGTATGACGATGTCCGGTGTGTTTCAAAAACTTTTTCAAAATATCTTGTGTCTTTATCTTGAGACTGGACGTATTGATACATGGATGACATCCGATGTACTCTGCATCCAGCACGTCCTTGTCAATCAAAAGGTCTACATACCAGTCTTTGTCATTCATAAGTCCAAGCACGCTGACAGAACCTGGTGTGATATCTAAGTATTTCTCCATATATTCCGGCTCTGCAAAAGAGAGTCTGGAGATACCAAGTTGTTTTGACAAATCTTTTGTCATAAATTTCTTATCTCCTGGGATCAGGAGTAAGAAGAAGGTTGTCTTTTGCTGGTTGCGCAAGAAGAGGTTTTTGCACATGGTTACGCCGAGCTTTTCATCCACTAACTCGCATGCTTCCATTGTGTCCGCAGCATCATGGTCGATGCGCTCGTATGGAATTTTTAATTTATCTAATAATTCATACACAGCCATTTCTTTTGGAAGGCGGCCCTCATCTGTTGGGGCTGTTGTATAGATTTCTTCACTTACATAAATTTCGCTCATGATTTATTTCCTCGCTTTTCCATATTTTCTTCCATTAGTATAACGAAGCAAAGTAGAAAAAACAAGCCGTTTTGCATATATTGAATTATAGTATGGGGGAAATAGGTGATGATATGCGTCTGTGTGAGCTCAGGGAAAAGGAAGTCATTAATTTATGCACGTGCAAGCGACTTGGGTGTGTGGAAGATATGATATTTGACCTATGTGATGGATGCATTCAGGCGATTATTGTTCCGGAACGAATGAAGTTCTGTGGCATCTTCGGGAGCGATTGTGAGTATATTATTCCGTTTGAGTGTATTAAAAAAGTAGGTTCTGACATTATTATGGTGGAAATATCCGAAGAAAAGTGTCTGAAAGGTTGCAAAGAGTAAAAGCTTTCTGTTAAAATGTAATGTAAAGATTTTTTACGGGGAGGATAGAAAAATGAAATGTCCATATTGTGGTAATGTAGATACAAGAGTAATTGATTCCAGACCGGCTGAGGATGGAAGTTCAATTCGTAGAAGAAGATGTTGTGATGAATGCGGGAAGCGTTTTACTACTTATGAGAAGGTAGAGACGATTCCATTAATTGTAATAAAGAAAGATGACAATCGTGAGCAGTATGACCGTTCAAAGATTGAAGGCGGTGTTCTTAGAGCATGCTATAAAAGACCGGTTTCTGCGGAACAGATTCAGAGAACGTTAGAAAAGATTGAGACGGAGATTTTCAACCGTGAAGAGAAAGAGATTCCAACCAATGTGATTGGCGAGATTGTTATGGGGCATCTGAAAGAATTGGATGAGGTTGCATACGTTCGTTTTGCATCTGTTTACCGTGAGTTTAAGGATGTGAACACATTCATGTCGGAGATTAAAAAGATTTTAGAAAAATAGGAGACAATAGATGAAACTGATTTCATGGAACGTAAATGGAATCCGTGCTTGTGTGCAGAAAGGATTCTTGGACTTCTTTAATGAGGTCGATGCAGATATTTTCTGTATTCAAGAAAGTAAGATGCAGGATGGACAGCTCAACTTAGAACTTGAAGGCTATCACCAGTACTGGAACTATGCAGAGAAAAAGGGATATTCGGGAACAGCTATTTTCACAAAGCAAGAGCCAATTTCGGTACAGTATGGTATTGGCATAGAAGAACATGACCATGAGGGTCGCGTGATTACGCTTGAGTTTGAGGACTTCTACATGGTGACAGTGTACACACCGAATTCACAGGATGAGCTTAAGAGACTGGATTACCGCATGCAATGGGAGACAGATTTCCTTGCTTATTTGAAGATATTGGAAGAGAAGAAGGGTGTCATTTTCTGTGGTGATCTGAATGTGGCGCATCAGGAAATTGACCTTAAGAACCCTAAGACAAATAGAAAGAATGCAGGATTCACAGATGAGGAACGCGCAAAATTCGGTGAAGTATTAAAGGCAGGATTTATTGATACTTTCCGATATTTTTATCCGGATGCAGAGGGTATCTACTCTTGGTGGTCTTATCGCTTCAGTGCAAGAGCGAAGAATGCAGGGTGGAGAATTGATTATTTCTGCGTATCCGATTGCTTGAAGGACAGATTACAGGATGCGAAGATTCTGACGGAAGTGATGGGTTCTGACCACTGTCCGGTACAGCTTGATTTGAAATAGGAGGCGTGACAAATGAGAATAGAACGTGAACATACAGCGGCGATTGTGGTGGATTATCAGGAAAAACTGGTTCCAGTTATGAATGAAAAGGAACAACTGATTCACAATTCTGAGATTTTGTTAAAAGGACTTAAGATATTAGATGTTCCAATGTATATTACACAGCAGTATACAAAGGGACTGGGAACTAGTATCAAGGAGATTACGGATGCGGTAGAAGATATGGCCTACACGGACAAGTTATCTTTCACGGCTTATGACTGTGTGGCGGATAAGATTTCTTCGAAGAAATATATTATCGTATGTGGAATTGAGGCGCACATCTGCGTACTTCAGACGGTGATTGATTTGGCGGCAGCAGGTTTCGTTCCGGTGTTGGTTGCAGATTGCATTTCCAGCAGAAAGGAAGCGGACAAACAGGTTGCGCTTGAGCGTGCACGTCAGGAGGGTGCGATTGTGACAACCTATGAGTCACTGCTATTTGAACTTCTGAAGGTGGCAGGTACTGATACCAGCAAACAGATTCAGAGATTGATTCGATAGTAAGTTAGCCATTTTGGAAAAATAATCCAAAGTGGCTTTTTTATAGTTGACTCACAAATATAATTATGTTACATTTTTTGAACCGAAATATGATGTAAGGGGGACAGGCTTATGGAAAGACCGAAATATCATTTGCTGCAAAATATTGGATATATGATTCAAGCAGCCTGGGAAATGCGAAAGAGTGTATTGGGATTACTGGTTATCACATCCGTTTTGACGGTGGCAAACAGTACGGCCGAGTTACTTGTGGTGCCGGCGATTCTCAATAAAGTGGAAACGGGGGCCCCAATTTCAGAATTACTTATGACGATTCTTATCTTTACAGCCATTCTGCTTGTTTTGACGTCTACGAAGACTTATGTGGACGCTAATACAATGTTTGGGCAAATGGAGGTACAAGCCGGAATGCTATGGCGAGTGTGTCATAAGTCGGTAACGACCTCTTATCCGAACATGGAAGATAAATTAATCGGTGAGAAGCGTGACAAAGCAGCAGATGCAACCATGAGACACGCGAGGGAATTCTGGAGGAATCTAAGTTCTTTACTGACTAACATCTTAGGATTTTGTATCTATTTGTTTATGGTGTCTTCGCTGAAACCATTGCTATTAGTAGTTATTATAGCCACTACAATTATTGGTTATTTTGCGAATATCTATTTTAATGAGTGGTATTTTCGTCATCGAGAGGAGCAGTCGCGCTACACAAGACAGATGGGTTACTCCAATCGTGTGGCAGCGGAAATGAACTGGGCAAAGGATATTCGTCTCTTTGGGATGCAGGAGTGGCTGAATGATATTTACAATCGTACCTTAGCAGTATACGATGCGTTTATTATGCGAGGACAAAGCGTGTGCCTTTTGGCGAATGTGGTAGATGCTGTTATGACAGTTCTTCGAAATGGAATTGCCTATGCTTATTTAATTACGTTGACGATTCGTGGGGAACTTTCAGCATCAGAGTTTTTGCTTTATTTTTCTGCAGTTACCGGATTCACTGCATGGATTACAGGCATTTTAAAAAGTGTGACAGAACTTCGGAAGAATAGCAATGAACTTTCCACCATGCGAGAGTTTTTAGAGGTGCCGGAAGTATTTCGTTTTGAGGACGGTAAGCCTTTAAAGGTATCAGACTTGGAAAAGTGTGAAATAGAGTTAAAGGATGTGTCCTTCCGATATCCGAATGCAGAAGAGGATACCTTGTCCCATATCAATTTGACAATACATCCGGGTGAACGTCTTGCTATTGTGGGATTGAATGGAGCAGGTAAAACAACACTTGTGAAACTCATCTGTGGATTTTATGACCCGACAGAAGGGGCTGTGCTGTTAAATGGGCAGGATATTCGCCAATATAACAGGCGTGATTACTATACTTTATTCTCTGCAGTATTCCAGGAGTTTCAACTGCTTCCGTCTACCGTGGCAGATAATGTGGCACAGAATGTTGTGGCAGATGAAGAGCGTGTAAAAGAATGTCTTACAAAAGCGGGGCTGTTGGAGAAGATAGAAGGTTTGCCAAAAGGAATTTATAATCATGTAACCAAGGAAGTCTATGATGATGGTATTGATTTTTCAGGTGGTGAACTACAACGTCTGATGCTTGCAAGGGCACTATATAAGGAGTCAAAGATGTTAGTGCTGGACGAACCAACGGCCGCATTAGATGCCATCGCAGAACATGAGATGTATTTAAAATACAAGGAGATGACAGAGGGAATTTCCTCCGTTTACATTTCTCATCGTCTTGCATCCACGCGTTTCTGTGATCGAATTATTCTTCTTGCAGATGGCGGAATCGCTGAGGAAGGAACCCATGACTCGCTCTTAGTAGCGAATGGAAGATATGCAGAATTGTTCCAAGTACAGAGCAAATACTATCAAGAGGGGGAACTGTCAGATGAAGCTGTCATTTAAACAAGCATTTTTCTTACATAAGCGGGCACTGCATCTGTTAAGTGGCAGAGTTCGTCAGTTATTTGTATCCTATACCGTATACTGTCTGGTGAGTGCACTGGTTCCATACGCGGGAATTTGGTTTTCTGCGCGGATTATTGATGAATTGGCAGGACAACGTCGAACTGATGTATTATGGCCATTAGTGGTGGCTACAATCATAATCACAGCAGTTTTGACATTATTAACAGATGCTATGTATCATTGGAAAATGGCTCGTCGTGCTACGATGCATCAATATTTGCGTAAGATTTATGCTGATAAAATCATGTCTATGGATTTCTCTGTATTGGATAATCCGAAGACACATGAGCAATATGCCACCATTCGTGAAAATGACTGGTTCGCGGGCTGGGGATTGACGAGGGTTATATACTACTATGAAGACGGAATGGGGGCATTGTTTCGTATATTAGGTGCGGTCCTGTTGACAGTCAGTCTTTTTACGATACCTGTACCGACAAGTGCAGGCAAACTTTCTATTTTGGGAAGTCCTGTATTTGTACCTATTGTCATTGCCCTATTGTTTGGAGTCACACTGTTAGGACCACTTTGTAATCAGAAAGCGGATAATTATTGGGCAAAGAACGAGGAGGAAGGGAAACTTAGTGACAGGCTGATGCATGCGTTTGGATTCCTTCCACTGCGTTCTTCTAAGAATGCAGATTTTCGGATTTATAACCAACAAAATATTTGCAAGCATTACAACGATATGAACCGAAATTATATGCCGGGTGGAACTATGGCCAATTATGCCAAAGGACCAATGGGGTTACTTAGAGGTCTGGCGGCTGCAATTGCAGTTCTTTTCATTGGTTTGGTTTATGTCTTTGTATGTCTGAAGGCATCTACAGGAGCTTTCGGTGTAGGTTCAGTTACTCAGTATATTGGGGCGATTACAGCTCTGTCACAAGGCCTTGGTCAAATGTTAAATGTATGTGGAGAGATGAGAGTCAACGGCATGCATTTACGGACTGTATTTGAATTCCTCGATAAGCCAAATCAAATGGTGCAAGGAGAACGGGGAGTGCCGGATAAAACGGAAGGATATCAGATTGAATTTCGGGATGTCAGTTTTCGATATCCGGGGGCAGAAACGGATGCACTGTCTCATGTGTCTCTTACATTTTCTGCAGGAGAGAAGTTGGCCTTGGTTGGAAGAAACGGTTCCGGGAAAACTACATTTATCAAATTGCTTTGCAGATTGTATGACCCAACGGCAGGTGCAATTTATTTAAATGGTGTAGATATTAAGGAGTATGATTACACGTCGTACCTTTCTATTTTTTCTGTTGTGTTCCAGGATTTTCAATTATTTGGATTCCCGCTAGGGCAGAATATTGCAGCAGGGTATGAGTATGATAAGGAACGGGTAGAAACGTGTGTGGAGCAGGCTGGTTTTGCAGAGCGTTTGCAAACACTTCCAAAAGGCTTGGAAACGCATTTGTATCCTATCTTAGATAAGGAAGGCATCGAACTTTCCGGAGGAGAGGCGCAGAAGGTAGCCATTGCCAGAGCATTATACAAGGATTCCGGCGTGATGGTGCTCGATGAACCGACGGCAGCTTTAGACCCACTCGCAGAGGCAGATATTTACACACGGTTTAACCAAATGGTAAGTGGAAAATCCGCAATTTATATCAGTCATCGGCTTTCTTCTTGTCGTTTCTGTGATAAGATTGCAGTGTTTTCTGAAGGGAAAATGGTTCAGTATGGAACGCATGATGAGTTAGTTAATGTAGAAGGTCATTATGGAGAATTGTGGAAAGCACAGGCACAGTATTATGTATAAAACAGAGGGAGAAGCGAATTCTCCCTCAATTTTATTTTCTGAGTGTACGTTTTGACGAAAGTGTGGTAAAATATTCGAAAAGGGCGGAGAAGAAGATATAGAAGGCTTTCGTTCAAACTTGTTTGAAAAGAAAGACTGCTATGCATTCGCGGAGTGAAACGACCTCGAAAAAACGAGGTTTTTTCGAGGTTACGCCCGCCAAAAGAAAGAAAAGGACAATATCATGTTAAAAGGGAAAACAGTAATTCTTGGTGTATCAGGCAGTATTGCCGCTTATAAAATTGCAGACCTTGCAAGCAAGCTTTCAAAAATGCATTGCAATGTTCATGTGATTATGACGAAGAACGCTACAAACTTTATAAATCCCATTACGTTTGAAACATTAACAAATAATAAGTGTCTTGTAGATACATTTGACCGCAATTTCCAATATAGTGTGGAACATGTGGCACTTGCAAAGAAGGCGGATGTGGTTTTGGTAGCACCTGCTACAGCAAATGTGATTGCGAAGATGGCACATGGTCTTGCGGATGACATGTTGACAACGACAGTGCTTGCATGTACATGTCCGAAAATTGTGTCTCCGGCGATGAATACTCAGATGCTGCACAATCCAATTACACAGGACAATCTGGATATCTTAAAACATTATGGATTCGAGATAATTGAGCCTGCAACAGGTATGCTGGCATGTAAGGACATCGGAGATGGAAAACTTCCGGATACGGATGTGCTGGTGGATTATATTTTAAAAACAATTGCATTTGAAAAGGATATGGAAGGCTTAAATGTCCTTGTGACAGCTGGTCCAACACAAGAGTCGCTCGATCCGGTTCGTTATATTACGAATCATTCGTCAGGAAAAATGGGTTATGCAATTGCAAGAAATGCGATGCTTCGTGGGGCGAAGGTAACGCTGGTGAGCGGTGAGACTTCGATTCCAAAGCCACGGTTTGTGGATGTGGTGGATATTAAGAGTGCGGCAGATATGTTCGAGGCAGTAAGAAGCCGTGCGAGTGAACAGGATATTATTATCAAGGCAGCGGCAGTGGCAGATTATACACCGGCGACTTTCAGTGACGATAAGATTAAGAAAGGCGACGGAGACATGTCGATTCCGTTAGACAGAACACAGGATATCCTGAAATATCTGGGTGAGCACAAACGTCCGAATCAGTTCTTGTGTGGATTCTCGATGGAGACAAAAGATATGTTGGAAAATTCGAGAAGAAAACTAGTGCACAAGAATCTGGATATGATTGTTGCCAATAATCTGAAGGTCGTTGGAGCAGGATTCGGTGTGGACACGAATGTGATTACGATGATTACTCCGGGCAAGGAGATCGCACTTGAGATGATGAGTAAGGATGAGGCTGCAGAGCAGATTTTAGATGAGGTGTTAAGACAAAGAGCAAGATAGAGGCGAGGAGAGACTGAATTATGAATACAAAAAAACACGATACGCGCTACATGGTCAGCGTTGCACTGATGGCGGCGATTGTAATTGTTTTGGCTAACACACCATTAGGCATGATTCAACTTCCGATTATCAAGGCGACAACGGTTCATATTCCGGTTATTATCGGAGCAATTTTACTTGGTCCAACGGCGGGAGTAATTCTCGGTGGTGTCTTCGGTGTGTGTTCGCTTATCAGCAATACGATGGCGCCGACGCTATTATCGTTTGCATTTTCGCCGTTCATGAGTACAACCGGTCTTATTGGTGCTGGTAAAGCTATCTGGGTTTCGGTTGGCTGTCGAGTTCTAATCGGATTGGCTGCAGGATGGCTTTGGAGATTGTTTAAGAAGATAAAACTGAATCAGATCATTGCTTTGTCAGTTACTGGGTTCGTCGGTTCAATGGTGAATACAATTACGGTGATGGGAAGCATTTATCTTTTGTTTGCACAGCAGTATGCAGAGGCGAAAGAGGTGGCGGTTACTGCGGTATGGGGACTTATTATTGGAACTGTGACAGCGTCCGGAATTCCAGAAGCAATTGCGGCAGCAGTTATAGTGGCAGTTGTAGGAAAGGTTCTTTTGAGATTCCGTTTTGGACGAACAAATTAGATATG
>JAEIGA010010125.1_pt1 | contig 14285 bp, 9 predicted proteins | sample 9270691 | NCBI WGS metagenome assembly JAEIGA01 (sample SAMN17057246, study PRJNA624740) | gut metagenome | biome: biome; isolation source: fecal sample | host: Bos grunniens | place: China: Xizang | collected 2019 | reverse complement strand
GTTTGCGTCTATCATTGGAGCTCAAATCTTATACTTTAAGATTTTTCTGAAAACAGCGGGTCCAGCGGCTTTTTTTATGCTTGATACTTAACTAAAAACTTAAAATAACACATATAAAAACAGAGAGAAGAGATGGAAAGTATTACAATTGTAATTTTATCCCTTTGTGGTGCTGTTTTGGGTTTCTGTGCCGCATATTTTGTGGTGAATAATGTTGTTCTTAAGAAAAAGAAGGCACAGATCCTTAAAGAGGCAGAGACAGAGGGTGAGAACATTAAAAAAGAGAAAATTTTTCAGGCCAAGGAGAAATTTCTCCAACTTAAAAGTGAGTACGAGCAGTTCATAAACGAGAGGAACAGCCAGATTCAGCAGATTGAGAATAAGGTAAAACAGAAAGAGCTTGTTGTCAACCAGCAGAACCAGGAGATCAACAAAAAGCAAAAAGAGATTGATCTTATTAAAGAGAACCTGAAAGCTCAGGTTGAGATCGTAAACAGAAAGAGCGAAGAGTGCGACAAACTTAAACAGGAAGCTATTGAAAAAATTGAGAGCATTGCAGGTATGACAGCAGCCGAGGCCAAGGCTCAGTTGATTGAAACTATGAAGGCTGAGGCAAAGACACAGGCAATGTCGTACATCAATGATGTTATGGATGAGGCAAGGCTTACAGCTTCAAAAGAGGCTAAAAGAATTGTAATCAACACAATCCAGAGAACTGCCCCTGAGACTGCCATTGAGAACGCCGTAACAGTGTTCAATATTGAGAGTGATGAGATTAAAGGTAGAATCATTGGACGTGAGGGTAGAAATATCCGCGCTCTTGAAGCTGCCACCGGTGTTGAGATTGTAGTTGATGACACCCCTGAGGCAATTCTCCTTTCAGCATTTGACCCTGTAAGAAGGGAGGTTGCACGCCTTGCATTGCACCAGCTCGTAACTGACGGCCGTATCCATCCTGCAAGAATTGAGGAGGTTGTTGCCAAAGTACAGAAACAGCTTGAGGAGGAGATCCTTGAAACCGGTAAACGCACATGTATAGATTTGGGTATCCACGGCCTTCACATTGAGCTTATCAAGCTTATAGGTAGAATGAAATACCGTTCATCTTATGGCCAGAACCTTTTGCAGCATGCAAGGGAGGTGGCAAACATATGTGCAATTATGGCATCTGAGCTTGGATTGAATCCTAAAGCAGCAAAAAGAGCAGGTCTGTTGCACGATATAGGAAAAGTATCTGATGAGGATCCTGAGTTGCCACATGCTATCCTTGGTATGAAACTTGCAGAAAAATACAAGGAGAAACCAGAGATATGCAATGCAATCGGTGCTCACCATGAGGAGGTTGAGATGAGTTCTCTCCTTTCACCGCTTGTTTTGGTAGGTGATGCAATTTCAGGTGCAAGGCCAGGTGCAAGACGTGAGGTTATTGAGTCTTATATCAAGAGACTTCAGGATATGGAGAATATTGCACTTTCTTACCCAGGTGTTACAAAGACATACGCTATTCAGGCTGGAAGAGAGCTGAGGGTTATAGTTGGCAGTGAACAGGTTACTGACCAGCAGGCAGAACAGCTTTCAATTGATATAGCCAAGAAGATTCAGGACGAGATGGTATATCCAGGACAGGTTAAGATTACTGTCATCCGTGAGACAAGATCGGTCAGCTTCGCAAAATAATGAAGAGGGTGCCTATTGGCACCCTCTTTTATTTTTTCCATTGCAATTCTGCAGTTGTACAGTCTATACTAAGGAATTTTGTGTTTAGAACGGATATCCTACACCAAACTGTAGTGTGTAATTCCCTTTTTCAAGCATGCTTTTTGGACCTTTCCAGTCATTTTGTGAAGGGTCATAAAGTTTGATTCCCATATCAATTCGCAGCAGGACAAATTTGAGGTCCAGTCTCAAGCCTGCTCCCCAGTCTGCTGCTATATGTTTGTAGAAGTTTTTGAATTCAAAAAGACCTTCCCTTGTTTCTTTTGTGGCGTCGCTGTGGTCCTTTATGTTCCATACATTTCCTGCATCAACAAATACTGCGCCTTCAAAATTCCAGAATAGAGGGAAACGGTACTCCAAGTTTGCCTCGAGGCGCATGTCTCCAGTCTGGTTTGGGATTGTAAAGGTTGTATCTACCTGTGTATATCCCGGACCTACTGTTCTTGCCTGCCATCCTCTCAAACTGTATGCTCCTCCAGCCCAGAAAAGTTTCTCGAATGGAAGTGTTACTGAGTTTCCGTATCCTACTCCTACTCCACCCAGAAATCTTGCAGCCAATGAGTGGTTTTCATTTTTACCCAATTTCCATGTATATACTGCAGACAATTCAGTTCTGTAGTATTGTGAGTAAGGAGAGTTCCAAATCAGGCGCTCGCCGTTTTCATTTTCTTTCATGGCTTTGTTGAAAAGGCTCAGCATGTTTCCCGACAAATCGTTCTGCCATCTTATGTAAAAGTAGCTGTGTGAAGGGCGGGGCGAAGCATCTGTAGTATAGTAGATATTAGTGCCGAGTCCCATATCCCAGTGGTCCTTGTATGAATTCTTGAGGAACGGGTCTTTCAGGCTTTCGTAGAAGTCGGGCTTCATATTGTTAAGTTTTACAATATTCACTTGCAACGGGGATACTTTGAAGAAGAATCTGTCCTTGCTGCTCCATACGTAGCTATAGCTTCCGGAAATAATATTTCTTGTATATTCCGGCCTTTCCTGAAAATTGTATGATACTGCAAATTCTGTACGTGGTATATTGGTAGATTTGAATATCCTGTCGGGAAGAAGGAGGAAGTTTGGGACACTTATTGATGTTGCAGCTCCAAATTCTGTTGCCCTTTTGCTGTTGCCGAATCCGAACTGGAAATCACCCATAAGACTTACATTAAGAAGTTCCGCTCCTTTAAGAAGGTTTTTATGGTAATATGACACAGATGGTGATATACCGAACAGGCCGGTTGAGTTGATGGAACTTTCAAGTCCAAGTTTGTATCCCTGCAAATCGGATGCAGTGAGCAGCATGGTACAGTCTACGGTATTGCTGTCCACTTGGTCCATCTGAATGTTTACACTGCTGAAGATATTGAGGTTTGACAATCTGTTATATGTTTTTGCTACCTCTTCTTCGTTGTAAATTTTGCCGGGTTTTACATAATTCATTCTTGCAAGGACACTCTTTCTTAAAATCAGTTCATTTTGATATTTGAAGTCGATCCCTTTATATACAATTGAATCTGTAGGCACAGTAAGGTTCATTGCGGGTATTGCAATTGCAGAATCACCTTCAAAACTGTATACGAGCGGGTTTGAAGGCTTTCTCATAGGTTGCATTGTTACTTTGCCGTAGTGGAACTTGCGGTGAGGTTTAGCATCCTTTGGAAGTTCATTTCTTGTATAATCCTTAATTTCTATTCTGAGATTTGCCTTTCCGTCCCTTTTGAGTGTATCTGCAGTAAAGAATAGATAGTTTTTTGAAAATCCGTAATATCCTTTGTTCCTCAGGTCAAGTGCAATTTTTTCAGATGCTTCATTGAGGAAATTTTCAGACAACTGCTCTTTTGGCTTTATAATGTTCTGCAATGAGTCTTTATAGAAATCTGCAGAAAGTGTTTCATCTTCAATAACGTATTCTGTAGAATCTATTGTGTATCTTTTGCCGAGGGTTATAAAATAGCTGACATTTGTTTTCTTGTTTTTTGTTTCTATTTCACTTGATACTTTTGAATTGTAGAATCCCTGGTATTGAAGGTGGTTTTCTATGTTGGAAACGGAACTGGATACAAGATCCTTGTCAAAAATTACAGGAGCCTGTCCAATTTTCTTTACAAATTTATCCCATCCGTTATCCTTTCCGTTGCTCCAGTTGTAAATATTGAGGAACGGGTTCCATCCCAAAAGAAAATATGTATTGGGGTTCTGTTTAAGGTACGGCTCTATGTTCGAAGTTTCATACTCCTTGGAATTGAGTATTTTAATTTCGTTATGTGCCAGTCTTGATTCACCTTGGGGAATAACCTTGGTGGTTGAACAACCTGCAAGCAGAACCAGAAAAGGAAGTGCTATATATTTTAAGATATTCTTATCCATTTTAAGTTTTATATTCTACACAAATTTAATCCTTTTTGTTTAAAATTCTTGATTATATTGGATATATTTGCCATTCCAAAAGCAGATTTTTATGACACCACTTTCAGCCAACAAGATAAAGTTCATACGCTCCCTTTCACAAAAAAAATTCAGGGAGCAGAATAACCTTTTCATTGCAGAAGGCGAAAAGATTGTTGCAGAAGCTCTGGCTTCCGGCTATACTGTAAAGGAGGTATATCATGAGAACGAGATAGGCCGTGAGTGCATGGAACGTATCACATGCCTCTCCTCTCCTTCTCCTGTGCTGGCTGTAATTGAGAAACCTGCCAATAATCCCCATGCTATCCTCGATAATCTTACCGGAAATCTGCAGGGAAGAAAACCTTTATATCTTGCATTGGATGGGGTTAAGGATCCGGGGAATCTGGGCACTATAATCAGAATTGCAGACTGGTTTGGTGTTGATGCAATTTTCGCAAGTGAGGGAACTGTAGAGGTGTTTAACCCAAAGGTTGTCCAGGCAACTATGGGTGCAATTTTCCGCAAGCAGGTCATTTATACAGATTTGAATTGTGTATGCAGAAAATTCATTGATGCCGGATTGCCTGTTTACGGTACTTTTTTGGATGGAAAGAACCTTTATGAAAATCTTCCCGATAATGAAAAATGCGGACTGGTTGTAATGGGTAGTGAATCTTTTGGAATATCTGCAGAGCTGGAGTCACTTATATCAAACAAATTGCTTATTCCTCCATACCCTGCAGATGCTTCAACATCTGAATCCCTTAATGTGGCTATTGCCACTGCAATCATCTGTGCTGAATTCAGAAGATAGTTTATTTTGTTATTCTTTGTCTTACTGCCTCGTACAGTATTACTGATGCAGCAGCTGAAACATTGAGAGAACCTATGTTTCCTGCCATAGGTATTTTTGCTTCTGCATTTGCAAGTTTGCGGATAGGATCTGATACACCTTTATCCTCAGCTCCCATAACTATTGCAGTTGCACCTGTAAGATCTACATCATAAAGGTATCCTTCTGCTTTTTCGGTGGCTGTCACTAGTTGCACATCGCTTTGCATCAGATAGTATGCGGCAGTCTTGAGGTTAGGTACTTTACATACATCAATTCTGAGAAGAGCACCGGCCGATGTTTTTATTGAGTCGGGTGTAATGGATGCACCACCTTTAGCAGGAAGGATAATGCAGTCTACACCTGCACACTCGGCACTACGTGCAATTGCTCCAAAGTTTCTCACATCGCTTACCCCGTCCAGCATCAGGAACAATGGGTTTTTCCTCTTTGCAAATGCTTTTTCTACAGCATCTTCAATTGTTACATAATCTACAGAAGGGATCATTGCAATTACCCCCTGGTGTCTTGCCCTGGTAATTTTGTCAAGTTTTTCAACCGGAACAAACTGGAATGCTATCTGTTTCTCCTGAAGCAGCGAGAACAGCTGCTGAAATTGCTCTCCTGTCAGTCCTTTTTTCAAAAGGACCTTTTCAATGTTTTTTCCTGCCGAGATGGCTTCAAATACAGGATGCATTCCAAATAGATAATTTGTTTTCTGTTCCATATTTATTTGTATTATTTATTCACTTAATTCTGCCCATTCCTCCATTTTGGCATCAAGCTCACGTTTTGCATTTTCATACTTTGATGTAAGGTCCAAAATTTTTGAAGTATCTGTTGTTTTGCCAAGTTCATCCTCAAGCTCAGCTATGATACCTTCAAGCTCTTCTATTCGTGCCTCACATTGCTGTATCTTCTTTTTAATCTTGCTTTTTTCCCTCTCTATCTCCTTCATTTGCTGATAACTGAGTTGTGCATCAGCTTTTGATGGATGTGTATTTGCTGCAACGGTTGCAGTGGCAGGAGCTTTTCTTTCAAGTTCGCTCAAGTTTTCAAGTCTCTTGCGGGCAAGGAAGTCCTGTACTCCTCCCAAATGCTCCTTAACCTTGCCATCCTTGAATTCATAGATTTTATCTACAAGACCATCAAGAAAATCACGGTCATGAGATACTATTACCAGAGTTCCGTCATATGCCTGCAGTGCCTGTTTGAGTATATCCTTGGAGATGAGGTCCATATGGTTTGTAGGCTCATCCAAAGCAAGGAGATTGTGCGGCTTGAGCATCAGTTTTGCCATTGCAAGACGTGCGCGTTCACCGCCGCTCAATACTGCAACCTTCTTGTCTATATCTTCACCCCTGAACAGGAATGCTCCCAATATGTCCCTCAGTTTTGTACGGATGTCTCCAACTGCTATTTTGTCCAGTGTATCAAAAACGGTGTCATTCTTGTCAAGTACGTCCTCCTGGTTCTGGGCAAAGTATCCCATATCCACATTATATCCTAGGCCAGCATCCCCATCTATCGGGAAGAGTTCTTTTGTGATGATTCTCATAAGGGTGGTCTTGCCCTCTCCATTCCTTCCTACAAATGCAATTTTCTCACCTCGCTCAATTGTTACATTTACCCCGTCAATAATCACTTTGCTTCCGTAGCCTATGGTTGCATCCTTTGCACTGAATACTACCTGGCCGCTGCGCGGTGCAGGTGGGAATTTTACGCTTAGGGCACTTTTGTCCTCAATATCCACCTCTATCCTTTCCAGTTTGTCGAGCTGTTTTATGCGGCTCTGTACCTGGTTGCTTTTTGTAGCCTTGTATCGGAACCTCTCTATAAACTCTTCAGTTTTCTCAATCATCTTCTGCTGGTTCTCGTATGCTGCCAGCTGCTGCTGCATGCGCTCTGCCCTCAGTTCTTTGTATTTGGTGTAAGGTACCTTGTAATCGTAAACTTTTCCAAGCATAATTTCTACTGTGCGCTTGGTTATGTTGTCCAGGAACTTGCGGTCGTGGGATATGAGAACTATTGCCCCGGGAAAACTTTTAAGGTAATCCTCAAACCACTCAATTGATTCTATATCGAGGTGGTTTGTTGGCTCATCGAGAAGGAGTACATCAGGTCTGCGCAACAAAACTTTAGCCAGCTCAATTCTCATGTTCCATCCTTGGCTGAATGTTGCAGTGGAACGCTCCAGTTCATCTCTCTTGAATCCAAGTCCGGTAAGGACCTTTTCCGCCTGCGAGCGTACAGGTTCACTTTCAAGGATTGCAACTCTGTCGTTATATTCATTAAGCTTGACAATCAGGCTATTATATTGTGCAGAATCGTAATCTGTCCTGTCTGCAAGTTCAATGTTTATTTTTTCTATTTGAGAATGCAATTCAAAAAGCTCATTGAATGCTGTAAGTGCTTCATCAATTACGCTTTTGTCCTTTGCATGTTCCATCTGCTGTGGAAGATAACCGAGTTTCAACCCTGGAGGGACCATTATTTTGCCCGAAGTTGGAGAATTCAACCCAAGAATAAGCTTCAGCAGAGTGGATTTTCCTGCACCATTTTTCCCGACAAGTCCAATCCTGTCGTTATCAGTAATATGAAAATTTATATCATTCAACAGTGTAAAACCGCCAAATGACACATTGACATTATTTATCGATATCACGGCAAACCAAAATGCTTAATTCGTATAATCCGTATAGTGGTAGACCAACAGCCATTAAAGTGAATGGATCTCCACTTGGTGTAATGAAAGCTGCAACAACAAGCATTACTACAAACGCATGTTTCCTGTACTTTTTAAGGAAACTCTTTGTAAGAATACCTATTTTTGAAAGTATTACAGCTAATGACGGCATTTCAAATACAACTCCCATTATAAGGATAAGCCAAGTAAACATGGAAATGTATGATTGCAAAGAAATCTGGTTTGCAACCTCATAACTTACCTGGTATGTACCTAAAAATCTGAGTGTAAGGGGAAAAATTAGGAAATATCCTACAGCAACTCCTATCAGAAACAGAATTCCTGCAAATGCAAATGCAACTTTTGCAGCCCTTTTCTCGTTTTCGTACAGTGCTGGACTTATAAAATTCCATAACTGGTACACTATAAATGGTACCGAGAGTACAAGTGCAAAATAAAAGGTTGTGCTTATATGGATAAAAAACTGGGCAGAGAGATCTATGTTTATCAGACTCAGGTTGAATTCAGGCAACAACGGTGCCCCCATAAGAGCAAGAACCTTATCTATAAGCCTATATAGAATAAAATCCGAGTCTATAGGTGCAAATACTACCGTATCAAACACAAAATCCTTTGCCATAAATATCCCGGCCATTAGGGCCACAATAACTATGGCAGAGCGGAACAGCACCTTGCGCAGTTCGTCAAGGTGCTCCCAAAATGTCATCTCCTGTTCGCCCAATTACTATTTCTCCTCTTTTTTAGCAGGTTTGGTATCGTCGGCATTAATCTCATCCTCTATTCCTTTAACGCCATCCTTGAAGCTTTTTACACCTTTGCCAATACCTTTCATAAGCTCAGGAATCTTTTTACCTCCAAAAAGCAATAGAACGATAAGTGCAATGATGATTATCTCACCGGCACCAAAACTGCCGAACAAAAGTAAATTTCTCATAACTATTTATTTTAAAAATATTTTTCCATTATCTGTGCTGCAAACTCAGGTATCCTGCATGGACGTCTTGTGTCTGCTTTAATAAATCCTATTACAACTTCACCCTCGGCAACTACAGTTCCTATTTCCTCGTCGGGAGTAAGAGGGTTAACTGTACTCTCTTTAAGGATCTGTGTCTTTATCTTCATTTTAGCCATGGGCATGCTCTCCATTGTGCTCACAATTCTGAGAGTATCTCCCATTCTGGACGGTGTCTTGTACGTACAGAAGGTTGAAACTACCGGAAGCATGATTCCGTTCCCCTCAATCTTGCTTATAGGCAGACCTATCTCGTCGAGCATCTTTATTCTTCCATACTCAAAATACCTTATATAGTTTGAGTGGTGGACAATCCCCATAAGGTCTGTCTCGTAATATCTTACCTCTAAATTACACTCTGTCTTTATCATTGTCTTGCAACTCTTCTTTTAATGAATCTGCGGGTCTCCCCTATCCACAATACAAGCGAAGTGCCTGTAATTATCATAAGCCAGTGGCTGAAGCTCAAAGGCTCTGTCCTGAAGAATCCCCCTCCAATCTGCACAATAATTATCTGCAGCACAAGTATGAGCGCTGCTATTATCATGAAGTTCCTGTTTTCCCCAATCTTGTGGAATGCGGAGTTGTTGCCGCCAAGTGTCCTTGCATTGAACATGTTCCAGAACTGCATCATTACAAAGATAGTAAAGAATACCGAGAGTTCATATACCGATACCTCTCCGTCCTTGTTCATATATACAAGTATGCCAAGCAGTACTGCAAGGAAAACAAGACCGGTTCCAAAAATATTGCGCATCATGGGTTTGGAAATGATGAAATCATTTATTCCCCTTGGCCTGTTGTTCATAACCTCTTTATATGAAGGTTCGCTTGCAAGGGCAAGTGCGGCAAAAGTATCCATAATAAGGTTAACCCAAAGCATCTGGGTAACGGTAAGCGGGAACTCTATACCAATGAACGGGCCTGTAAGTGCGGTAATGAGAGCCACAACATTTATGGTAAGCTGGAACTGGATGAATTTCTGTATGTTCAGGTAAATTGAACGTCCCCATCTCACTGCGGTTGTAACACTGGCAAATGAATCATCAAGAAGAATGATGTCACTGGCCTCCTTGGCTACAGCCGTACCTGTTCCCATTGAGAGTCCCACATCTGCATAATTGAGTGCAGGTGCATCATTTGTACCGTCACCTGTAACTGAAACTACCTGTCCGCTCTGCTGAAGCAGTTTTACAAGCCTCATCTTGTCTGCAGGACGCGCCCTGGACATTACTTTTATGTTCAATGCAGCCTCCGATGCAGCCTTGTCATCAAGGGCAGCAAAGTCTGTTCCTGTAATATGGTTTTTCTCAATTGTATCCCCCTCTTTCCACAATCCTGCCTGCCTTGCAATCTCTATTGCAGTAAGGGATGTGTCACCAGTTACAATCTTAACTGCAATACCGGCTTTCAGGCATTGTCCCATTGCATCAGGTACATCAAACCTTATAGGGTCTGCAATTGCCACAAATCCGGTATACTCAAATTTCATCTTCCCGACAATCTCCTCTACTTCATTCTCTGCATCAAGGAGAGGTATCTCAACTTTGGCAAATGCCAGCGACCTCATTCCTTTCTGCTGGTATTCCTTTATTCTTGCAAGTTCTGCAGATTCATCTGCATCCTTGCATTTTGAAATGATAACCTCAGGGGCACCTTTTATAAGTAGAGTAACGGTTTCAGGAGAATTGAAGTCGGCTATGGTAGCCATATATTTCCTCTCTGTGCTGAAAGGAAGTCTCTTTACTATCTTGAACTCTTCCCTCAAATTTTTATATGAAAATCCCTTCTCCTGCAGGTAGACAAGTATAGCTCCCTCTGTAGGGTTTCCTACTGCTGTAAGGGTGCCGTCTGTACCCTGCTCAATCAGAGCGGTGGAGTTGAGTGCAATTTCAGCTGCAAAATCTTTGCTTGGAAGAACAGAACAGTACTGTACCTGCATTTTGTTCTGGGTGAGTGTACCTGTCTTGTCTGTGCAGATTACGGTTGTGGCACCCATTGTTTCGCAGGCATGCATTTTTCTCACAAGAGTGTTCCCCGCAGTCATTTTGCGCATACTGTACGCAAGGCTCAAAGTTACGCTCATGGCCAGTCCTTCCGGTACTGCAACAACAATGAGTGTCACAGCTATCATAAAGAAACTCAGAAGGATAGTGAGATTGTCAAGTGTCAGTTCCAATGAAATCACACCAAGTATGCAATCCCTTATCACCAATGCGGCAAATGTAAGTGCAGCAATGGTAAAACCTATTTTTCCAATTACAGTACTCAGTTTGTCCAGCTGTCTGTTGAGCGGAGTTTTTGCTCCGGTAATCTCTGCAGCCTGTCTTGCTGTTTTTCCAATTTCAGTTGAATCTCCTACTGTAGTAACTTCAAATACACCCTCACCTTCTGTTACAGTTGTACCTCTGTATACATAATTTGGCGAATAGGTTCCTGCAAACTCCTTTACAGGAATATGGCTTTTTCCCGACGCTACAGATTCACCGTTGAGAGATGATTCGTTCACACTCAATTCTATGCTTGATATGAGTTTTCCGTCTGCGGGGATCTCGTCTCCCTGTGAAAGAATCACTATGTCACCTACAACTATCTCATTTTTGGCAACCTGGGTTGCTGTACCGTTCCTGTAAACCTTTACAGGTGCTGTATCGTTAACTTTGTTGAGAATGTCAAACTCCTTGCCAGCCTTGTATTCATTTATAAATGAGATGAATGTAGCAAGGAATACTGCAATGAGTATTCCAAGGCTCTCCACTACCGAACCGTGAAAATATCCTGTAATGAAAGACAACAATGTTGCAAACAGCAACAGTTTAATGATTGGGTCATTGAATTTTCCCAATAACAATTTAACCCAACTCTCCCTTTGTGGGGGTGTCAGGTCATTTGTGCCATATTTGGCTCTGCTTTCCTGTATTTGTTTTTCAGATAAACCTTTGAATGACTCCATCTCCTCAATATTATAATGGACACGGGGATGTTTTCATCCCCGGCCCATATAATAAAATTATTTCTTCAACAATGCTGCAATTCTGTTGTGCAGGTTCTCAAGTTTTGTTGTGGCATCGGACTGTTTCTTCCTCTCCATTGCAACAACATTCTCAGGAGCGTTGTTTACGAATTTCTCATTTGAAAGTTTGCCGTTTACCTGTTTGAGGAATTTCTCGTAATACTCAATCTCGGCTTTCATTTTGGCAACCTCTTCCTCCACGTTTATATGCTCGTTGAGCGGAATGAAGAATTCGCTTGTCTTTATCATAAAGTTAACGCCCTGTGCATCTGCATTAAATATCTCTACAGCTGTGATGTTTGAGATATTTGCAAGTTTTTTTACAATAGGGTCCATATAGTTGTCATATGGAGCCTTTGCAAAAATCTCAAGAGCCTCCTTTGGAGAAATCTGTTTTGATTGTCTGATGTTTCTCACGTTCATAACAACCTGAGAAGCATTCTCAAACTGCTCAAGGATAGTAGCATCATATTGTTCACCTGCAGATACGCTCTGGAACATGATTGTCTCTCCAGCATTGCGCTGCTCAAGGTTCTGCCACAACTCCTCAGTGATGAACGGCATGAACGGATGAAGTATTCTTAGAAGTGAATCAAAGAATCCTTTTGTAGCCTTGTAGGTTACAGGATCTATGCCCGCTCCGTATGCAGGTTTTACCATCTCAAGATACCATGCGCAGAAGTCGTCCCAGAACAATTTGTAGATTGCCATCAATGCCTCAGACAAACGGTATTTTGAAAGAAGGTCTTCAATCTCAGCGCTTACTTTAGCAAGCATGGTTCCAAACCATTTTACTGCAATCTCTGAGCTTTCAGGCTGTTTTGCAGCCTCATCAACATTCCATCCGCTTACAAGACGGAAAGCATTCCATATCTTGTTGTTGAAGTTTCGTCCCTGCTCACAAAGTGCCTCATCAAACAGGATGTCATTTCCTGCAGGGGCAGAAAGCATCATGCCCATACGTACTGCATCGGCACCGTATTTTGCAATAAGTTCAAGCGGATCTGGAGAGTTTCCAAGAGATTTTGACATCTTGCGTCCAAGTTTGTCCCTTACAATTCCAGTAAAGTACACGTTCTTGAATGGCATCTCTCCCATATACTCGTAACCTGCCATAATCATTCTGGCTACCCAGAAGAAAATGATGTCCGGACCTGTTACAAGGTCGCTTGTAGGATAATAATATTTTATCTCCTCATTCTGAGGGTTGTCTATGCCGTCAAACAATGAGATTGGCCACAACCATGATGAGAACCATGTATCAAGTGCATCATCATCCTGTCTCAACTCGGCTGCAGTTATGTTCTCATATCCTGGTATTGCCCTTGCAAGTTCAACTGCCTTCTCCACATTCTCTGCCACAACAAATTTCTCGTCACCCTCTACTGATGCAGGAAGGAAATAAGCAGGAATCCTGTGTCCCCACCATAGCTGGCGGCTGATACACCAGTCCTGGATATTGTCAAGCCAGTTGTGGTATGTTGTCTTGTATTTTGTCGGATAGAACTTGAGCTCATCGTTCATTACAGGGGGAAGTGCTATATCTGCAAAGTGCTGCATTCTCAAGAACCACTGCATGCAGAGTCTTGGCTCCACTGCTGTATCCGAGTTTCTCTCAGAATAGCCCACCTTGTTCTCATAATCCTCTATCTTCTCCATGAGGCCTGCCTCCTGAAGATCTTTTACAATCTGCTTGCGCACATCCATACGGTCCATACCTACATATAGGCCAGCAGCTTCACTCAATGTTGCGTCTGCGTTGAAGATGTCAATTGTCTCAAGATTGTGTGTCTTGCCCAACATGTAGTCGTTGGTGTCGTGTGCAGGGGTTACTTTAAGGCAACCTGTACCGAACTCAATCTCCACATATCTGTCCTCAATTACCGGAATTGCACGGTTTACAAGGGGAACAATAACTTTCTTGCCTTTCAACCATGTGTTTTTAGGGTCTTTAGGGTTTATACACATTGCTGTATCACCCATAATTGTCTCGGGACGGGTTGTTGCAACTACAGCATATCTTCTACCCTGCTCATCCTTGTGAAGTATCTGGTGTTTTACTGTAGGGTCGAACGGATCTGAAGGATTGAGTACTACAGCTCCAGCCTCTTCACCGTCAGTAGATCCGGCCTGCTCATCAACATAATATCTCAAATAGTAAAGCTTGCTTTTCTCATCCTTGTAGATAACCTCCTCGTTGCTCAATGCTGTCTGGGCTTTTGGATCCCAGTTCACCATTCTGAGGCCACGGTAGATGAGCCCCTTATTATATAGGTCTACAAATACCTTTATTACACTCTCGCTCCTTTTCTCGTCCATTGTAAAGGCTGTCCTGTCCCAGTCGCAGCTTGCACCAAGCTTGCGCAACTGTTTGAGGATTATTCCGCCGTGCTCGTTTGTCCACTCCCACGCATGTTTGAGGAATTCCTCTCTTGTGAGGTCACTTTTTTTGATTCCCTGCTCAGAAAGCTTCTTTACAACTTTGGCCTCGGTAGCAATTGAGGCGTGGTCTGTACCCGGAACCCAGCATGCATTTTTACCCTTCATCCTTGCGCGACGTACCAGAATGTCCTGGATTGTGTTGTTCAACATATGTCCCATATGCAGAACACCAGTTACGTTAGGT
>JAEIGA010010124.1_pt1 | contig 14285 bp, 16 predicted proteins | sample 9270691 | NCBI WGS metagenome assembly JAEIGA01 (sample SAMN17057246, study PRJNA624740) | gut metagenome | biome: biome; isolation source: fecal sample | host: Bos grunniens | place: China: Xizang | collected 2019 | reverse complement strand
GAATCATAATTCGCATATATAGGGCTATTTGATGAAGCGTATAAATCGTATCCTCCATCAGCTCTTGCTAAAAGATATGATTTAATATTTCCACTTTTTGTTTTAGATATATCTTTAACATCTATTGCATCATCAGGAATAGTACTACTTGTAATAAAACTAACTGATTTAATAGTATTAAACTGAGATGGATATAAGGTTTTAAAAATTGATTGCCCTGCTGTTCCTGATTCTGCATGAGACATGATCATATAGTCTTCATTTGCAACCATGAAATTAGCAGACTCAAGTCTTTCTTTAACATCACTTCTAAATTTATCAAAAGAAAACTTGGTGCTTGCAAGAAGTGAAAGTATCCCAAAAACTAAAACAATAAATAAAACTAAGACAGAATATAATATTCCCGATATAGCCATTCCTTTGTTATTTAATTTCATTTTTTATACACCCTCTTATTCTATATTTAGTATACAATAAAATAATAAAAAAAACTAGTCCTATCTAGTTTTTAATTTTTCTAAAAAATCATTTAAATTATTATTTTCATTTAAACTAAATTTAAAATAAGCTTTATCATTTCCTATTACTTCAAGTAATTTTTGTTTAGTAAGAGTTGCTTCTTTTTCATTAATTTCTTTTATCTTACTAAAATAAAGTTCAGTTTGAAAGATTTCATTTTTTAAATCTTTTTTATTAAATATAGACAATACTATACTATCTTCAGTAATACCTAAATAGCAAGGTAAGTTTTGACCTAAAAGTTTTAGTTTACCAGCATTTATCATTTTTAAATTTCCTGTTATTGGAAATTTAATTTCTTTGTCGGTTATTTTTTTTAAGTTTTCTATTATTTTGTCTTCCATATAATCACCTTAATAATTATATAAAAAAAATAACCTAATAATCAAGGTTATCTTTTATTTTTGTTTTTATTCTTTGAATTGCATTATCAATAGCTTTTTTGTCTTTATGTAGTTTTTCTGATATTTCAATATATGTAAATCCATTAATTTTTAATTCAAATACTTCTCTTTCAAATGGTGTAAGTAATGATTTGATTTTATTAGTAAGCTCATTACTGTTTTCTGTATCTAGCATCATATTTTCAGGATTTTGACTATTATCAATTAAAATCTTAGGCATATCATTAATATCGTCATTTTCATTAATATTATATGATATAGATTCATTTAATAATTTATGTTTTTTTCTTTCACTACCTATTACATAGCTAAGTTGTTTTCTTTCAATACATTTTTTAGCATATGTATAAAATGATGCTTCCTTGTTTTCATCGAAGGTATTTAAGGCATTATTTAATCCTACCATACCTTCTTGAACAAGGTCATAAAATTCTATTCCATTTTTCTTGCTTGTTTTAAGTAATTTTCTTGCATTGTTTTCGATCAATGGTTTATATTTTTCAAACAAAATTTCATTTGCTTCTTCAATATTATCTCTAATATGTGATATTAATTCATAATCATTAAATTCTTTATAATTCATTAATTCCTCTATTTTTTATTGCTTCATAAATAACAATTCCTGCAGCTACTGATGCATTAAGACTGTTTATTTTTCCGTTCATTGGAATAGTAGCAATAAAGTCACAATTTTCAGTTACTATTCTTGCCATTCCATTTCCTTCATTTCCAATTATTAAACATGTTTTCCCTTTATAATCAAGTTTTGTATAATTAGTTCCATCCATATCTGTACCTATAACCCAGAATCCATGTTTTTTTAAATCTCTAATTGCATTAGATATATTTGTAACTTGAACAATAGGAACATATTTACTAGCACCTACACTAGTTCTTATTACTGTTGCATTTACATCTACACAACGATTTTTAGGAATTATAATACCATCAACGCCCGCAGCTTCACATGTTCTTATAATAGCCCCAAAATTATGTGGATCTTCAATATGATCAAGCATTACTACTAATGCATCCTCTTTTTCTGTTAAAACACTTATATCACTATATTCAAAGTCTTTAACATTTAAAATAATACCTTGATGATTTTCTTTTGTCATTTTATCAAGTTCAAATTTTTTTAGGACTTTAATGTTATTACATTTTCTTTTTGCTAAATTTAATAAATCATAATCACTAAAATTTTCTTGAACAAATATTCCTTTTACAGGTTCTTCTCCTAATAAATATTCTTTTGCTACATTTTTTCCGCATATATACATATTATTCACCTATTATTTCTTTCACTATTTTTTTAATTCTATCTTCTCTTTTTTCTAAATATAAATACCCAATTAAAGCTTCAAATCCTGTTGAATATTTATATGTAATTATATCTGTATGTTTAGGATGTCTACTTCCTTTGTGGTTTCTAGCTCTATATACAATACTTAGTTCTTCTTCTGTAAAAAAGTTTTCATCAATCATTTTTTTTAGGAAAGATGCTTGGCTTTTAGCACTTACAAATTTTACTGCTTCTTCTTGTAAATTTTTAACTTTTTCAATTCCTTTTTTAATAAGATATTCTCTTATATAAATTTCATATACTGAATCTCCTAAGTATGCTAATGCTAAAACATTAATATCTTTATTATTCATAGTCACTCACTTTATCAAATGTAATATTTTTGATAGTTCCATTTTTTACTTCATTAATAATAATATTAATTACTTTATCGTAATCTATTTCTCCACCTTTAATTAAACATCCTCTTTTTTTACCAATAAATTCTAATGTTTCAATAAAATCATCTTCTACTTCATTAATACCATATCTATCTTTTAAAATTTGTGGATAATATTTTTCTAGTCTTCTAAGTAAATATTCTACAACATCATAAAGTGGTAAAACTTCTTCTTTTATTGCTGTTAAACTTGCTAAGTTAAATGCTACTAATTCTTCATCTAATTTAGGCCATAAAATACCTGGAGAATCTAATAGTTCTAGATTTTCATTAATTCTAATCCAATCTAATTGTTTAGTTACCCCTGGTTTATTTCCTGTTGTTTGAGCTTTTTTCCCAACTAAACGATTTATTAAAGTACTTTTACCTACGTTAGGAATACCAACAATTAAAATTCTAGTTCTTCTTTTTAACAATCCTTTACTTTCTCTTTTTTTAGTTTCTTCTTCCATTAATTTATCTGTTGCAGCTAATAATGGTTTTAAATTAGTATTTCCTTCTAAGTCCATTAAAATAACTTTATAACCTTTGTTTTCATAATATCTAATCCATTTATTAGTTTCTTCTCTATCACATAAATCTGCTTTTGTCATAACCATTATTCTTGGTTTGTTTTTTATAAATTCATCAATATCTTTTATTTTTGATGAATATGGCATACGTGCATCAACTACTTCATATACAACATCTATCAAATTTATTTTTTCTTGTATTAATCTTTTTGTTTTAGCCATATGACCTGGATACCAGTTAATATGTTTTTTTGAATATCCTTCTACATTATCAATTTTACTCATAAAATCACTCCTGTTATATTTTAGTAGGTTCTAAATAATTAACTTTTTTATTTGTTGATATGGCATATGCTATTTCAGATTTAGTACTATCACCAATATAGCCACCAACATTAATAACAAATATTTCATCAGCCATATCTATTTTTCTTTTATGCATATCATCAAGCATTTCTTTAGTTTTAGTTAGTGTTCCTTCATCCATATTTTCCCATACTTCCGAATCACCTGAATGACCAAATAAGCCAACAGAAATAACTATATTTCCTTCTAAAGTTAACTCTTTTTGTACTCTCATAAATTCATCTTTAAATCTAGTTGAACCGCATAATGTTATTACTTTATAATTTTTTGTCATCTGTTTAACTCCTTATCGAAAATTCACTTCTTCGTTTAAATCTATTACATTATAACACAAAAGAGTAGATTTCTCTACTCTTAAGTTTAAAACATAAAAATTATAAATGTGATTATATCTATTACTAATAATATTAAAAAAATTATACCAATAAATTTTGCTATATTATAGATAGTTTTATTTGAATTATTAGTTACAATATCATTATCTACTAATATATCTATACTAACTTGTAATGCTTTTGATAAAAGTTTTAATTGTTCAGGATTAGGTGCAGTTTCATCTAATTCCCAATTAGAAATAGTTTGTCTTGTCACATTTACTTTTTCACCTAATTGTTCTTGTGAAAGTCCGTTTTTCTTTCTTAATGTTAATATATTTTTTCCTAATGACATAATTACCCTCCTTCAACTTACAATTATAAACAATTTATAATTAACAAATCTATCAAATAGATTTTGAAGTTTGTCAAAGATATTTAACATCCTTGTTTAATATCCTTTTTTTACTAAAAATTTTGAAACTTCTTTATTAAATTCTTCTGGTTTTTGTTTAGCAACCATATGACCACCATCAATAAAAACTAACTCTGAATTATTAATATTATCCGCTATTAACTGTGTATGTTCTTTTTTAATTAAATCTTTAGTTCCAGCAATAACAAGTGTTGGAACATTTATTTTATTTAACTCTTCCGGTTTAATGTTTGGTTCATTTACAAGTAGATTTAATAATTCCATATATTTTTTAGCTTCTTCTGATTTTTTAGAAAGAAGTTTAGTAATTTTATAAATAAGTTCTATAGGAACACTAACTGATTTACTAACACCATCTTTATTTAAATTACCACCGTCTAAAATTAATGCATTTAATTTTTCAGGATATTTAAGTGCGAATTTCATTCCAATATTAGCCCCATCAGAAAAACCTAATAAAGTAATTTTATCTATATTTAATTTATTTAAAAAATTATTTAAATCATCTGCAAATTGTGAAATAGTAAATGACATATCGCCTCTAGGTGATTTACCATGTCCTCTTGTATCAATAGCAATTACTCTATATTGATCTTTAAAATATTCTATTTGATTTACAAAATAATTACTGTTATCACTATTTCCATGAAGAAGTACTAATACTTCTCCTTTTCCTTTTTCTTGATAATATAAATTAATATTCATAAATTGCCTCCTTAAATAAAGTTCAATATAGTATACCATAAAAAAAAAGAAATTTAATTCATTAAAAATCTTTCTTGAAATTCTTCTATTGTATATGTTTTATCATCATTCGGTATTTTTACATAGCTATATGCTCCATGTTTTTTAGCAACAGGAAATACATCATCAGTCCATGTTACTTCCCCAGAATCAGTAATTTTAATTTCCCACTCGGGACTTCCCCAACTTACAGTTGTATTAACTGTATTTATGTATTTAAACCCCATATTAGCTTGTCCATTATCAATCTTATAAATATATGTTGAATAAGTAATTTCTCCGCTTCCACCATTAAATATAGCAATATAGTCATTTGGAATATTATCACCTTTAGGTTTAATTATTAAAAATAATAATACTATAATTAACGTTGCAGCAACAATTATAATTGGAATAATTTTATTTTTCATTTAATTCACCTCTCAAAATTTTATCAATTCCTTCATTTAAATCATTATATGTTTCATTAAAATTTCCTGTATACCATGGGTCTTTTACATTTTCCTTGTTAAGTTTAAATACTTTATTAAAATCATCATTTTCAAAAATATTTATAGTATTTCTAACATTAGAGTCATCCATGCATATAAAGTAATCAAACTTTTGATAATCATCAATTTCTAATCTTTTAGCTTTATGTTTAGTATAAGAAATATTATTAAGATTAAGAATTTCTTTAGCACCTATATGCATATCATTTCCTTCTTCTTCATATGATGTTGCTCTTGATTCTATATAATATTTATCTTCTAAATTAAGTTTTTTAATTTTATCCTTCATAATAAATTCTGCCATTGGTGATCTACAAATATTACCAAGACAAACAAAACATATTTTTATCATACTATCACCAAATTTATTATATCATAAATTTTAATCTATCAATTTATATTTTTTTAAGATATAATAATATATAGAAAGTAGTGGTGAAATGATAAAGTTTTTAAAGAAGTTTTTTATAGTTTTTATTTTGTTTTTTTATGTATTTCCATTTTTAATTTCTCTTGAAGAAACAGATTCAGAAGAAAGTACAGGTTTTAATGATTATGTAAAAATAACAGATGTCGATTATAAGGCTGTTGTTCTTGATGAACCTACAGAAGGTGGAAAAGTATTAATTACTGAAAGATTGACTTATGATATTCATGCTGCATCAAGATATAATTTATTTTGGGAATTATGGCGTGATTTACCAGAAGATAATGTTGATGGTTTAGAAGTTGATTATAAAGTTAATTATGTTAAACAAATTAATAATAATGGTACTGAGAAAGTTTTTGTACCAAGTGATTTTCTTTTATGGGAAGATAGTGATTTCGTAAACAATCCATATACTTGGTATCATAGTCAAGGTCCATATAATGAAAATCTAAGAAGATATGAAGCATTATTTATATATCCTAATGGAATATATAGAGATAAACTTACATTTGAAATTCAGTATGTAATGAATAATGCATCATTAAAATATGATGATGTTTCAGAATTATATTTAACTATGTATTCGGAAGAAAGTGTTAAAGATTTAAAATCGTTTAAGGGTCAAATATTAGTAGCTGATAAAGATATGCCTAAAAAAGGAAATTATATAGCACATACTTTTGGTACTAATAATAATACATTTGATTTTAAAGAATCAAATAAAAAGAATCCTGGATATCATACCTTCTATTTTGAATTAGATGAAGATGATTTAAAATTTAAAGATTATAATCAATATATTGAATTTACTTTATTATCATTTAATGATGATAAACATTCATTTACAAATTATGCACCTAATAATGTTTATTCTAATGATGTATATTTAGAAGAAGCTAAAGCAGAATTAGAAGAATATGATAATTTACCTATATTAGCAATAAAATGGAAAAAAATTGTATTAGGTCTTAGTATTTTTATATCAGCTATTATGTGTATCTTTGTTCTTAAAAAAGATAGTAAAATTAGAAGTAAACATAATTTCTTTTATCCACATGCACATATTGAATATTTTAGAGATATTCCTAGTGATTTAGATCCTTATTTTGCTTCTAAATTAGTTTTTGCAAAAGATAAGCATAATCCTGACATGGGTGATAGTTATTCAGCTATAACTTTAAATTTAGTTAGAAAAAAATATATTGAATTAAAACGTATTAGTGATACACAAGACTGGGTATTTAATAATATAGTTATAAATATATTATTTGATGGAACTAAACCTTTAGAACCATTAACTTATAATGAAGGATTATATTTTAATTTAATAGTTAAATATGCTAATGGAGGTTTACTTCCTTTAGAATCATTCCAAAAGAAAGTATCAAATGACTTTGATAATGCTGATTCATTTGTTACTTCATTTGAAAAATCAATTGTTGATATTGGTATTTCTGAAGGATATTTCCAAAAAGCTGATTTTGAAGAAGTAAAAAATGAATGTTATAATCAAGGATATGATTATATTTTCGTTGGTATATGTACAATAATTTTTGGAAATTTATTAATAAATAAAACAAGATTAGATTTAGCTTTTGGAGCTTTATTTATACTTGGAATTGCTATGATTCTTTGTGGATTATATCTTAAAAAGAAAAGTAAAGAATATGTACTTTTTACACAACATGGTGAAGAAGAATATAATAAATGGAGAGCATTATATAATTATTTAAATAGTGAAACTCTAATGAAAGAAAAAACAGTTATAGAATTACCTTTATGGGAAAAATATTTAATATATGCAACAGCATTTGGTATTGCAGATAAAGTAGTTAAAGCTTTAGAAATAAAACATCCAGATACTAATGCTAGTGAAATTTTAAATAATAATTATTATCGTTCTACACATTTTAGAACAAACCATAGAACATTTAGTAGAAGTACTAGAAGTGCTTCATCAATTTCAAGAAGCAATCATTCTAGTGGTGGTTCATATTATGGTGGCGGCGGCCGTGGCGGTGGCGGCGGTGGCGGAGGTCACTAATAAAAAAAAGAATAATTTCGGTTATTCTTTTTCTTTGACAAAAAATTCACTTGATTCAATTTTTTCTAATTTTAAAACATCTTTTTCAAAGGTATGATAAATTGTTTTAGAAATATATTTTTCAGCTATTTTTAAAATATAATTATAATCTTCTATATCATCTGGAAAGTATATATTTCCTTTATCTTTATTTTTTAACATCCAACATAAACCCGCTAAAGCAGACATTGCAACCGGTGTAATTGTTGGTGTTTGCCAGAAGGAATTTTTTTGTTTATATAAATAGTTCATCTCTACTCTATTACCTACCCATACTGGTTTAAAATTTTCACCAATAAGTAAAATACCAACATATTCTGTTCCTTCTTTTATTTTTTCTTTATAAACAACTTCTGAGTCTTTAGGACACAAATGTCCTCTAACAGCTAAATTTTCATCTTCGATTTTAGTTCTTGATTTTTCAAGATAATCTTCTGCTAGATGGCATGGCTTATAAACAAACATTACTGATGGTCTATAAATTACTTTTTCATCTTCATATACTTCTAGACTATTAGCAATAGTAATAGTTTCTTCATGTGGTACTAAGTATCCTTCAAAATAACCACCAGGATAAACTGTTTTAATCTTTTTATCTACTGCTAAATCTTTATATTCTAAAAACCCTTTTTCTAAATCTAGTTTCTTACATATATTTTCATCAATATTATTTTCATGGGTTCCAATATTTTGTGTAGCTTCACTTAAAAGTTCAAAAAAGAAAGAGTCAATACACCATGTACTAATTAATTTATCAATATTAAATTCCTCATCTATTTTTTGAAGATCTATATCATTAACATGAATCATCTTTAAACCTAAATGTTTAGCTACTTCATTATATTTATTTTCTTTTAATAATTTTTTTAAATCTTTATTTTTCTTAAATTGTGTTTCTACTACGTAATGTAGTGCTTCTTTTACAAAATGAGATACGAGTCCAGGATTATTACCGTGCTGAAGTAGTATAGGATATTTTATCTTACCTTCAAGTTCTTTTTTCATTTTATTTTTTTTAATATTTTCTTCGAAAATACAATACCAATTACTAGGCCAGTCAGTTTCACCTGTATTAAGATACATTATTTTATTATCTATACACCACCTGCAAATATCTTTTGTTCCAACAGAATCTGCAAAATCTATTAATATATCTCCTTCATTTAAATATTTACTAAATATTTCTATATAATTTTCTTCATTAATTAAAGCATTAATAAAATTAGTTGATATACCGCCCATATTAATAAAGGCTTCAAATTCATATTGATTTTCTGTTATAACATAATAATTATTTTCATTAAATGATATTTCCTTTTTTACTTTTTCATAAAAACTTTTACCAACAGCACCAAAACCAAACTGAACAATTTTTCCTGCAAATTTAATCATTATAATTCTCTTTTTACTTTCTTTAATTTAATTTCTTTTGGTGTTTCAAAGCCATTTGTAAATAAGATTTTTATTTTAGATTGTTCATAGTTATATAAAACTTTGTTTAAATCTTTTTCGATTTTTTCACTTCTTACAATAATGGTATCTATACCATTATCTAAAAAGAATTTTGCTGATGGTAGGTCTTGGTCATATATATCGTAACTATTATCAAATAATGAGTCTAATATTTTATATCTGTTTAAGCGATTTAAGTCTAGTAGAAAGGCTGGATTAGCATTTTCTTTTATTTCTGTTGTTTTTAATTCTTCTGCTCCCCATACTAGTAGTGGTTCAATTATTTCGTTGTCTGTTACAGCTTTTGTATTTATATTAGGATTTGTTCCGTTAAAAACGGGTATTGGTCTATATCCTATTTTGGCTAATGATATTCCTTCTTTAATACTATTTACTCCTACTATATCTACTATAATGGCAGTATTTTTTTTGTGTTTATTTATATAATGTATTTTAGGAATTTCATAGTTTATAAATTCTCCTCTTTGTTTAGGTTTATCAATTCCTATAAATGGTACTGGTCTTATCCAGTCTGTCCATTTTATATTTCTTGGTGCCCATATTTTATATATTTCTTTTCTATGCATTTTTAACCTCTTTCTATGATGACTGGTATATCTTCAGCATGTGAATCAATACGTGGTTTTTCGCTAATTCTAGCGTAAAATCCAGCGTGTTTTCCTTCTACTGTATATGAACCTATACATACGTGATATTTAGTATTATCTGGGCTTATAATTGGCATACTTTTAAATTGTTTTTGTGCTAAATAATTATTAGGATGTTTTTTTACATCTTTTAATATTAATTTATATTCTTCATCATCACAAGCCTCTTTAATGGAAATTTTTTCTCCTACTCTACCACACGCTGGTTTATAAATATAACCTTCTTTATCCTTTAAATCTTTAACTAAAATAGTATGTGGCAGTAACTTTTCCCAAGTATCTAATTTAATACCATTAGCTTTTAAAGTTTCCCATACTAAAGGGAATCTTTTTGTTTGGGCAAAAATAGCAATAGGATGATTACATGATGGTGTTATTGTATCAAAATATCCATCCCATGTTTTAGGTTTAATATCTTTAAGCCATTCAAGTGGTGTAAATCTAAAAATTAGGTCTATTTCACCTTCATAACCATCTAATATACTAATTGCTTTTTTATCTTTAAATCTAATATGATCTGCAGCTCCATATAATGATTTAAATCCTCTTTTTTCCATTTCATCACCAATATACTGCATAACTTGTCTATCATCACTGTATGAAGTACAGTGAACAAACATTATCTTCCCTTTTGGTTTAATTTTCTTTTCAATACTAGTTGCTAAAATATCACCAAAATCAATACTATAATAATCTTTTTTTAGCATTTTTATAGCAAGTTTAGGAAGTAAAGATGCTTCTGCAAAACCTCCAGGTACATCACTATTAACTTCACTAATAACCCAGTTATTATTTATATCTAAATGAAAATCATAACGCATTAATCTAATGTGTTTCTTAGCATCATAATTATTCATTCTTTTTAGTTCATTATATATTTTATTAGGTAGTGCTAATGGTTTAGCTAAATTTAAATTTTGATTTAAAAACTCTTCTGACATTATTGTTTCTTTATCTAATTTTTCTGTTAATTTTTTTATTTCTTTATATTCTTCTTCGCTAAGTACTAAAGCATATTTTGATAAGGTATTACTATCTTTAAATTGGGGATCCCATTTATAACAATCAAATATAGCGTCTAAGCGATATTTTTCAAATTTTTCTTTTGGTATACTTACTAATTTCATATTATGCCTACTTTCTATACCTATTATATCAAAAAAATAACTATTAAAAATAGTTATTTTTCAAGTTCTACTTTAACACTTTGTCTCTCATTATTGTTGGCTTCAAAAAATTGTTCTGATTTAAATCCGAATAATTTAGCAACAATATTATTTGGAAACATTTGAATTTTATTATTATATTTTAATACTGAATCACTATAAAATTGTCTAGCATATGCTATTTTATCTTCAGTTTCAGATAATTCTTGTTGTAAATGTTTATAGTTCTCATTAGCTTTTAATTCAGGATAAGATTCTGCTAAAGCAATTAATTTTGGAACATATTCATTTAATTTTAAATCAGCATTTATAGCTTCTTCATGAGTATTAGAATTTTCATATAAATTTCTTGCTTCAACTACTTCTTTTAATGTTTCTTCTTCATGTTTAGCATAGGCTTTTACAGTTTCAACTATATTAGGAATTAAGTCAAAGCGTCTTTTTAATTGTACATCAATTTGACTCCAGTGATCTTTAACACTATTTCTAAGTTTTACTAATGAATTATATACAATAATTACAAATAGACCAACTACAAGTAAAACAGCTGATACAATTATTACTATAACAACTGAATCCATATTTATATCCTCCTTATTATAAATAATAGCATAAATATATCATAAAATTCAATATTTAATATATAAATATATTAGGATATTTAATATTAGGGTATATTTTTATTGACTTTTTAACGTTTTATAACTATTATAATATAGCACTAAATGAATGGGGAAAAAATTATGAAATTGATAAGGATAATATGTTTAAGTTTCATTTTAGGTCTAAGTATATGTGCTTATCCTAAAACGTATTTAAGTGATAACTTAATATTCTTAGAAGCTAATACAGTTGAATCTAAAAATATTAAATTATTACAAAAAAAATATAATAATACTGATATTAAGGCTATATTAAAAATAGATAAAGAATATCCTGTAGCACAAACTCAAGATAATGATTTTTATTTAAATCATAATTATTATCGTAACTATGATGTTATAGGTTCTATCTTTCTTGATTATAGAGCTAATTTAGAAGATAGTGACAAACTTCTTATTTATGGACATAGTTCTAATATGGTAGATGTTGATTTTAATGTTTTAGAAAATTACTATGATAAGAATTATTATGAAAACAATAAATATATTACTTTAGAAACATTAAATAATATTTATACTTATGAGATTTTCTCCGTTTATATAGAAACAAGTGACTTTACATATATGAATATGAATTTTGATAATGAAGAAGATTATTTTATGCATATTACAAAATTAAAAGATAAATCTTTATATCCTACTAATGTTAATCTAAATGGTAATGATGATATTTTAATATTACAAACTTGTAGTAATCATAAAGATTATCAAAAATATTCTAAAAAGTATTTGTTAGTTATAGCAAGGAGGGTTTTGAATGAAAAATAAAAAATGGTTATCAATTTTATTAGTCTTTGGTACAATTTTAGTTTCATATTTAGGATATTCTAAAAAATTCGTATCAATAGCTGATAGTAAATTATGGCCAGGAAGTAGTTCATCAAATAATAATACATTTGATCATATTGATATTCAGTCAGTAGCATCATTTACTTATTATGTTGATGGTAATCCTATGAATGTTAACATTAATTTCCATGATGATGAAGATGAATTATCAAATGTTAGCATTTATAGAAAAAATCAAGATGGAACATTAACTAATATTCCTGTATCTGGTTCATGGCGTAATCAATCAGGATCGTTTGGTGGTGTTTCAACTGAAAAAGAATATAGCATATCAGGTAAATTTGATAGATACTATGAAAATACAACTACTGAAGTTGTGTATTTAGTTCAATTTAAACTTAATGTTACCATTGCAGGTAAAACAGAAGAATTAGTATATTCTGAAGAATATTCATATAATTCTAGTAACAATGTGTGCCCTGGTAAATCAAGTGGTATGGGGCAAGGAATTGATGTTCTTTTATCAGGAACAAAATTACAAGATTTCTTCTCTGCATCTTTAAAAATTGTTAAAAATGTTGTAGGTGCTGAAGATAACACATTTACATTTAGAGTTAAAGCTTTAAATGAAAATATTGACTTTGATAAAGAAGTTCAAATTACAACAAATGAAAATACAGGTTCTATAATTTTAGGTGGTTTAGTTGCTAACGAAAGTTACTCTATTACTGAAATTAATATTCCTGAAGGATACCAAATCATAGGAGAAAATCCAATTGTATTTACTGCTAGTCAAAATAATACTATTACTAAAACAATTGTTAATAGTGGTAAAGTTGTAAATATTAGTGGTACTAAAACTTGGGATGATAATAATGACCAAGATGGAATTAGACCAGATGATATAATGGTAAGATTATATGCTGATGGAAAAGAAGTAGCAAGCAAAAAAGTAACAGCAAATGATAACTGGACATATAATTTTACAAATATGCCAGAATATAATGGTGAAAATAAAATAACTTATACAGTAAAAGAAGATACTGTTAAGGATTATACTACTAAAGTTGATGGATATAATATTACTAATACTCATGAAGTAGAAAAAACAAATGTTAAAGGTACTAAAACTTGGGAAGATAATAATGACCAAGATGGAATTAGACCAGACTTTATTAAAGTAAGATTATATGCTGATGGAGTTGAAGTAGCAAATAAAGAAGTTACTAAAAAAGATAATTGGACATATAATTTTACAAACTTAGATAAATTTAATAATGGAAAAGAAATTAAATATACAGTATCTGAAGATGCTATAGATGGTTACACTACTACTATTAATGGATTTAATATTATTAATAAACATGAAATAGAAAAAATAAATGTAAGTGGTACTAAAACTTGGGAAGATAATAATAACCAAGATGGAATTAGACCAAATAGTATTACTGTAAAATTATATGCCGATGGAAAAGAAGTAGCAGAAAAAACAGTTACTGCAAATGAT
>JAEIGA010010123.1_pt1 | contig 14288 bp, 6 predicted proteins | sample 9270691 | NCBI WGS metagenome assembly JAEIGA01 (sample SAMN17057246, study PRJNA624740) | gut metagenome | biome: biome; isolation source: fecal sample | host: Bos grunniens | place: China: Xizang | collected 2019 | reverse complement strand
ATTCTCGCAACTGGTTCTCTTACGAATCTGGGTGGAGCCTATAAAAAAGACAATACCTTCTTTGAAAAAGTGAAAGAGATTGTCTTGATGGGTGGAATTACAAGTCCGCTGGTATTTGAAAAGAAGATTATGGACGAGCTGAATTTTGCATGTGATCCGGAATCGGCATTTTATGTACTTACGAAAGGGCATAATGTGTCTATTGCCACGGGAAATAACTGCTTGAAGGTACTGTTTGAAAAAGAGGAATATAAGACACTTTTTAAAACAGGAAATACAGCAGCGGAGTATATCCAAAGAGAAACAGATTACTTTTTTCAATACAATGAAAACGATTATGGTATCAAGGGATTTTATAACTGGGATGTAACTGCTGCAGTTTATCTTATGCATCCTGAGCTTTTTGTGGATTCTAAGAGGGAATTCAAACTGTCAATAAAAGATTTGGAAACAGGATTTTTGAGAGAAAGCGAAGAGAACAATTGTGTTCTCAATCTTCCTGAAATAGGAGAAGAACAACCGTTTAAAAAGAATATTTATGATACATGGATGAATGTAAAAATGTAAGAAAAGTGGCTGTCGTACTATTTGTACGGCAGCCACTTTTTGTAATCTAACATATTATTAATTCATTATTTTACAACTCTTTTTTTGTTAATTACAACTACTGTACCAAGAGCTACAACCATTAACATAATATACATCATGGTAGAAGTAGCGTCTCCGGTTTTTGGAGCTACTGGAGTTTCAACAACAAATTTTGCTTGGATTGAAGCATTTGTTGCACCACCTTCAATTGTGAATACCTTATTAGCAGGAATTCCAGCAGCAAGCAATAATGTTGTAGCGTTTTGAGCACCTCTTGCACCAGAGTTACATAAAATATAGATTGTTTTGCCATCTAATGCAGCTTTGTTTGCATTCACATAGTCTGTAAATGCTTTAGCGAGGTCATCAGAACCGTTTGTTACACCATTTGCATTGAACAAAGGAACTGAAACAGAACCTTTTAAGTGACCTTTTGCATAGTTCTCAGCTGTACGAACATCAATGATTACATAATCTTTGTTGTCAATCACGCTTATTGCTTGGTCTGCAGATACATATGTAAGAGCATTTGGCACACTCTTATCTGCATCAGTACCTTTTGCGCCACCTGTGATAGTGAAAATGTCGGCTAAACTATATCCGGCATCAAGCAATAATTTTGTAGCAGCTTGAGCACCTCTAGCACCAGAGTTGCATACGATGTAAATATCTTTATCTTTAAATGTAGCAGCATTATTATTCACATAGTCTGTAAACGCTTTAGCGAGGTCATCAGAACCATTTGTCACGCCGTTAGCATTGAATAATGGAATAGAAATAGAACCTTTCAAATGACCTTTGTTGTAGTTTTCAGTTGTACGAACGTCCACAATAACAACACCAGTGTTACCAATAGCTGCTACAGCTTCTGTACCGCTCACAAAATTATAGTCAATAACAAAAGCGTTTGGTACACTTTTATCTGAGTCAGTACCTTTTGCACCGCCTTCAATTGTGAAGATGTCTTCAAGAGAGTAGTTGGCATCAAGTAATAATTTTGTAGCAGCTTGAGCGCCTCTAGCACCGGAGTTGCATACGATGTAGATATCTTTATCTTTAAATGTAGCAGCATTATTATTCACATAGTCAGTAAATGCTTTAGCGAGGTCATCAGAACCATTTGTCACGCCGTTAGCGTTAAATAATGGGATAGAAATGGAACCTTTCAAATGACCTTTGTTGTAGTTTTCAGTTGTACGAACGTCCACAATAACAACACCTGTGTTATCAATAGCTGCCACAGCATCTGTACCACTTACAAAATTATAGTCAATAACAAAAGCATTTTGTACGCTTTTATCTGAGTCAGTACCTTTTGCGCCGCCTTCAATTGTGAAAATCTTTGATTCAGGAATTAGGGCATTCTTTAAAGCTTCTGTTCCGGCAACGGCTCCTCTGCTACCAGAATTACATAAAATATAAATGTCTTTACCTTCAAAAGTTGTCATGTTGTCTTTTACATACTGTGTAAAGTTACTCTTTAAAGTATCATCAGTATTGCTGCCAACGAATAAAGGATAAGAAATGGAACCCTTTAAATGACCTTTGTCGTAGTTTGCTTTAGTACGAACGTCCACAATAACAACGCCAGTGTTATCAATTGCGGCTACTGCTTCTGTACCTGTTTTATAGTTATATGTAGGTTCAGTTGCAAATGCCACTGTTGCATTGCAAAGAATAAATACAACAGCTAAGAATAATGTTATAAATTTTTTGTTCATAATTTCCTCCTTGAAATTTTATGTATAGATTACGTTATTATTATAATTAATTTTATGCAAGTATTGAAATCGTTTTTATCTATAAAAAGTGATGGTGTATAGTATATCTCAATACATGTGCATAATTTGTTCTGTGAAGGGAATATTAAAATGTAATTCTTGAAAACGGAGTATAAAACATGGTAATTATAAATGGCAAAATCTTCCCAATGGAAGGCAAAAACATAGAAAATGGGTATGTGCGTACAAAGGATAAAGTAATTGAGGACATAGGTGATATGTCCTCTTTTCAATTACAAAAAGATGAGGCTGTGTTAGATGTGGAAGGTGCGTGGGTGTTGCCGGGACTGATTGATGCCCATGCGCATATTGGAATTACCGAGGAAAAATGGGGTGCGATAGCGGACGATGGCAATGAAGGTACCAATCCTGTCACACCGACGCTTCGAGCAATCGATGCCATCAACCCGATGGACCCAGCGTTTCACGATGCCATAGAGGCAGGCATTACATCGGTCATGGCGGGACCGGGAAGTGCAAACGTGGTTGGAGGTCAATTCGTTTTTATGAAGACGCAAGGGAGATGCATAGACAACATGATCGTAAAGCATCCGGCCGCTATGAAGGTGGCGTTTGGGGAAAATCCGAAGACTGCATACGGTGATAAAGACCAGTATCCGTCTACCAGGATGGCGACAGCTGCGCTTCTTCGCAAGACACTTTTTGAGGCGATGCAGTATAAGAAGGCGAAAGAGAGCGGTAATGTTGATCACGAGGATTTTGAGATGGAGCCTTGGATTCCGGTGCTAAATCGTGAGATACCGATGAAGGCTCATGCACATCGTGCAGATGACATTCTGACGGCAATACGAATTGCAAAGGAATTTGAAGTGGATATTACAATCGATCATGGCACTGAGAGCCATTTGATTGTAGATGAGATAAAGGCATCCGGTTTCCCAGTTATTGCAGGGACAGAATTGACATCAAGGTCGAAATTAGAAGTTCAGAACATGAATTTTAAGACAAACCGCATTCTGCATGAGGCAGGTGTGCTCTTTGCAATCACGACAGACCATCCGGTTGCATTGATTCAGCATCTTCCAATCTGCGCGGGACTTGCGGTAAAGAGTGGACTTCCGATGGAAGAGGGACTGAAGGCTATGACAATCAACGCTGCGAGCATTTGCCGTGTGGATGACAGAGTGGGGAGTCTGAGGAAAGGAAAGGATGCTGATATTGCCATTTTCTCAGGTAATCCTATGGAAATTTTCACAAGAACCTTATATACCATCATTGACGGAGAGATTATTTACACATATGATTATTAATTTTATATAAAAATAGTGGAAAATGATGACAATACAAGAAAAGAAGGGTATAATTGATATGTTAAGAATGGATAACTAGATTCTTTTTACAGATGAGGAGTTTGCTTATGAAATTATACAAAAGAATTTTGGCTTATATATTTGCAATGATATTGATTCTCTCGAATGTACTTAATACAGGTATTGTGGTTAAGGCTGCGGAACATACCATGATACTGCTGGTGGGCGAGTCACGTTATATTACTGATTATCAATGGGTAAATGATGACATAACGTCAACCAATCCGGAATTTGCCACGGCAGTGAAGGATAATAGCAATAATGGACAAGTAAAGATTACAGGACATGCACAGGGAAAAGCTGTAATTCGTTTTTCTCATTGGACAGGCGAGCATACGGTTACGGTAGAGGTATTCAATGTTGAAGTGGAAGGTATCAGTTTGAGTCCAGAGATAATCAAGTTAGCAGTAGGTCACAGAGCCAAAGCAATTGCGAGGTTTAGTCCGTCAAATGCTACAAATCAGAACTTAACATGGACTTCGTCCGATGAATCAGTTGCAAGTGTAGATTCCCAGACGGGTGTGATTATAGGTGTTTCCAAAGGAGATGCAACGATCACGGCAAAAACGGTAGATGGGGGACATACGGCAAAAGTAACGGTAAAAGTAGATGACCCTACAACTACATGGATAAAAGATACTTCCCATACATTTGTAGATGGTAATAAATATGTCTTTATATCAAACGGCTATCAATTTTATAATGATAGTGGCGCAATCAGTGCTGAGTCTGTACAAGTATCTGCGGATGGAATGATTGCAGAAGTATCCAATCAGTTGACAGCATGGACATATACAGAAACATCGAATGCATTTAGTTCGTTTGATGGGACAACGATAAATACATTGACCGGTCTAAATGATTTGGAATATATCACAGCAGGGGGTGCCCTTTTGTTCAAGGGAACCTGTGCACCGGTGAATAACCCAGGATGGACCAATGCTCCGCATTACATTGCATTGGAAAATGAACAATTTATTAAAAAGCTAGATACAAACGGATATAGTGAACATTCTTATCCGCAAAGTTATAAGTTTACAGTCTATAAGGAAGTCCCAATCAATTCTTCTTTAGGGGCAGAATTTTATATTGTAGAAAATGTAGATGATATTGCAAAAGGAAGTAAGACCCCTGTAGGGACAGCACAAAAAACACTTCCTACGGCAGTAGGACTTGCTTATGATACGGAGTGGTATGAGAGTGCTACATGGTCAGAGGGAACGGATGCAGAGCAAAAAGCGAATTTAGCTAAGCTGGGAATTGCCGCTGTTTCTGTAAATGGAAAACTTTATTCTGGGCCACAACTCAATGGTTTGCAGATTTATCCTGGCTTAGATGGGAATGTGAAATATTATTTCTATAAGAGTGAGACCATTAATGTCAGAGCAGAGTTTTATTTCGTAGATAGTGTTGGTGTTATCCATGATGAGCATTATTGCAACAGTATTGGAGACCATCATAAGACAACGAAGGAAAATGTGATTTTAAATAGAAAGAACGCAATTAATTTGTTAGAGAATCCACTGGAGATTTTTGGCGTAACAGCAGAGGATTCGATTTATCAAGTGTTACAGGAAAATCATGCGACTGATTTGTTGTATGAAGTAAGAAGTTCCAAGGAGATTAAGTCTTCAGACGGTAAACATGTTAGACAATGGATATATGCATCCGTGCGTTCCAATGCAAATAACTACATACCGGCAGACACACATTTGCATGTCGATACAGAACATCCGCCAATCGATTTGGACGATGAGAACGTTTCTTTAAAAGTAAATGAATTAGATGGAGAATATATAATAAAGTACATTTTCCATAAAAAACTTTCTGTGCCAATTGAATACTATTACGAGGCAACTGGCGAGGAAACAACGCTCTTGGCAACGTCTCAAACGTCGAAAGAAAATTGGACACATATTTGCCCGCCGGCGTTTAATGCCAGTGAGATTAAGCTAGGAAACGGCGAAAAAGAGTTTGTATTACAATATGGAGAATCATGGCCATTACAGGTAGAGCGAACTTCGCTTGTTAATCGTCGAATGGAATTTTATGTGAATGATATCCTAGTCAAGACGGTTCATGGAGTGTCCGATAGAGTAGAGTTGACGGATGATGAGGCTGATAACTTTGTCGGCAATGTGAAAATAAAAATATACTATACAAAACCAGCAACGGTGGAATTAAAATACTATCACTTGAGATTGGATGCAACAGGTGCAGAACAGAAAGCAATATTAATATCGAGGGATGTAAAATCGGATATTAATAATACAATTACAATCCCTTCATTAGATAGCTTTGATGTAATTACTACAAATAAATTCTCAGAATACAGAGTAGAGTTGTGTGATCAAAATGGTAAGGTGCTGAGGGAAATAAAAGGTGTGCCGGAGCAACTTCGAATTACCGAGAGTGGCGATAATTTTATATTGAATATTTATTATGTACAGCCGGCAAAAGTTACAGTTGAATACTATTTCCTTACTCTAAATAGTGGCGGGCAAGAGCAGACTCAGAAGCTTGGAAATGTAATTGGAACTGTGTCCGCAGACGAGAATTACAAAGTAAGCATACCGGACTTTACGGTCTCCGATGCTTACCTGGATTTGTCTAAAATACATGTAGAATCTCCATGGCCGTCTGATATAGAGCGAACAGATCTGATGGAGAAATATGTGCGTCAATATGACGCGAAAGGGACTTTGATTCAATCGGTAGAAGGTGTGCCGGATGAGCTTCAACTTCAGGGAATTGGTGACAACTTCACATTGAAGGTATATTTTGTAAACAAACCAACAGCCACAGGAAACATCTTACAACTGCCGGTTACTATTCGAGATTTCCGTGGTGATGGAACGCTGTTCGAATATGACTGGGATGAAGCAGACCCATCTCGTAAATATAATTTGTATGATGTAGAGGGTGCCGAACATCCAAACGGCGATGGCAGTGAGAGAACAACTGGGCTTATCGAGAGCGAATTAAAGGATGGCAAGATTGTTTATAAAGAAGCAACAGTAAGATATGTGGCACAGCTTCTCTATGCAGGAATATATAATGACAATCATTTTGACCGCTATACCAAGATTGTAGGACATATCTTTGACAAGATTGAAAATGCAAAAGAGCATTCAGAGATAGACGCAATGGGAAGTATGAACACGGTCAAAGCAGCACTTGCTAATGACGATGAAGTGACATATGAGGAGATTGAAGATGCCTATACTGCAGCATATTATATGCTGAGTCACATGTGGGATGATGATGGTGTAGCAGCAGATAACAACTTGGAGCATGAACATGCATACAAAGAGTACAACATGATTGTGCCGGAAGTGCGTGCAATTCAGTTCCAAGAATACACAGATGGTGTGGAACGATATTATGAATTTAATTCAAATCTTTACGAGACAGTTTTGGATAAAGAGAATGGAATTATTAAAAACACAGCAAACACTCCAGAAAAAACACCTTTTTCAGATTTGTATTTCCATCCAATTGACGGATTAGGATATGGAAACGTAGCTCAGGATGAAACGCCTGTGACAAGTGGTGCAGACCAGTTAGATAAGTATAACTATTTGTTCACAACTGTTGGAGAAGGTGAGTTCGTATATAGTTCTGCGAAGAATTTGTATTTTGAATTTAATGGTGATGATGATGTCTATCTGTTTATCGATGGAAAATTAGTGGTAGACAATGGTGGTGCTCACCAGATTGAAAATGCAAGTGTTCACTTAAATGATATTAATGGAATCTTTTTACATTTGGAAGAAGGAAAATCATATGATTTTACATTTTTCCATGCAGAGAGAAGAAGCACAGGTTCCAATTTCCAGATACGAACCAATATTGAAGTTATGGATTCCTCTGTGCTTACGGAAAAACATGCGTTCCAAGATAAAGTCGACAGGATTGATGGTAATCTGGTTGATAAAGATCAGCCGGTTGTGTACGGTTTTGAAATGATTAACCATGGTAAAAACCACGTATTCCATTTGGCATTTGAGGATGAGTCGCTTGGTATCCGCCTGTATTCGAAAGGTTCTGCGAAGGCATGCAAACTTGATGGAATTGCAGATAAGGAAAGCGTTGATGCAGGCTATGCGACTGAAGATAAACAAACACTTTCGAATCAGATATTGCCGGGAAATATTGAAATTACGGTTACTGAGCTGGATGAAAAAGGACAACTCTTTTACCCAAATGTCGTACGATATCAATTCGAAAAGCGTGCAATCACTGATCCTATTCTTGGAGAATGGTGGCCAGTGCATGATGTATTAGGTGAACTTGTACCGGACGAGACTGCCTCTCCGACAGGAATGACGCATTACGGGCAGTTTAAAGAGACGAAGCTTAAAGACAAGTATTTTGAAATTTATGGAAAAGAAGGCACGCAGGAACAGTATGTTCAGTTGTTGCAAGAGATTCTGTTGAATGGTTTAGAACCGACCCAGAGAATATTAATCAAACGGTTTAATCGCACGATGGGGGCAAATGAAACCTATACGAACCGTGTAAACACATTTGCTACGAATATTAGTAACCAGAAAATTATAGGTACAGCATCTATTACCGTCAGAACATTAAATATTGAAAACCGTATTTTTGTTATTGATTATGGAAAAACAGTTCGATATAGTGAAAGTCAAATTTTCACCCAAGCCGAGATGGGAAACACATGGCTCAAATTGGACGTATCTACGAATGCTACTCCGGATTGGAAGATTATTTCTGAAAATCCAAAGATAGTAGGGAAATTTGGTACTGCAATGCTTGGCATTGAAGAAAAAAGCAGAGAGATGTACTTCCAGTATACGTTGGATAAATATATGTCTGCATCTGAGGCTTTCAAAATCGGTGTAGAGGAGAGAGTGGATGGAAGTGAACCAGGCAGATACGAAACAAGGGTAAAGACGATTACTATGATGCCTGCATCCAATATCTATTATGAGGATGATTTTGATGCAGAAGTGGTTGAAGAGAGAATCTTTACAGCCAGCGATACAGAATATATTAGCCAAAATGGAATTGTATATTATGGAAACTGGAAGAGAGTTATGATTGGTCAAAATGGCGAGGATATCGAAGCTACATCTTCTGAAGGAACTATCACGCAGCAAGAAGGAAAGGAAACCAAACTTGATAATCCTTACGGTTATGATCCGAACTATGATAATCAAGATGTCTTTTCAGATAATGTGGCATGGGTTGCAGACGTCTCAGATAATAGTGTTGCCAGAGCATATTTCGAATTTAAAGGAAATGGATTTGATATATACAGTCGAACTAACTCTAAAACGGCACAAATAGGTATCAAGATTTACAAAAAGCAAATAGATGGTAAATGGGGACAAGTAATCTATGAAAAGATAGATACTTTGTACAAATTGGGTGATTTATATCAGATTCCGATTGCAAGTTACAATCGAAATAACATGGTAGACAAAGGTACAATGCCATATGGAACCTACCGCGTGGAACTTTCGGTATCAAGAAAAACTGTTGAGCAAGAGGGACAGGATCCTACTTATCGAAGTCTGTTCTATTTAGATGGCATACGTATCTATAATCCGGCAGGAACGTCCGTAGAAACAGAGACGGAGTATGCTAAGATTAATGAAGCGAATGCAAGTTATGTGGAAGTTCGAGATATTTTGCTTAGTGAAAAAGATGGAGAAGAACTAACGGGAAATGGTGCTGTTTTCATTGATAGTACATTGACAGAAAAAAGTTATAATCAGATGAATGATACCTCTAAAAAGCAAGGGGAAATTACTTCAAACGTTGCAACATACGAGTCGTTTGGACCGAAGAATGAAGTGTATTTGCAATATACACGCACAGTACAAGATGAAGTTAGAACTACTAAGATGAACGGCGTGGCATTCAGTCTGGTGTACAAGGAGGGAATGTCTCTTCAAATAGGAGCACGTGCTGCAGAGAGTCAGAGAAATGCTGTTGATACCCCTCAGCTTACGGTGCTGGTTTCTTCTGATAATGGAGTAAATCATACTAGCACAGTAGTCAATTTGTGTTCTACGTCGGATATGTACTATCGCATCAATATGCCGAGCGAATTGGAAAGTGGAACGATGTTGACAGTGACGCTTCTGAATACTTCGGAGGGAGATAATAATTTTATTGCATTGTCGAAACTCAAGCAGAGCTTTGATAGTATTACACATACGGCCAATGCCTATATGGTCTCTGAATCAACTGTACGGGTTGCAGCATCCAATATCCGGAGGTTTGTTCTTTCGCGATATGTCATGCCGGATGTGGAGGAAGACAAACAAGATACAATTATAACAACAGTTCCAAAGCAGGAGATACAAGATGTAACAGTGCTTCCAGAGCAGCAAGAGCAAGGTGTAGTGGCAGTAGCGGATCCTCAGAGTAAAACATCTCCAACTTCAAGTTCAAAAACGGACAATGTCACTCAAACGAATGAAACATCAACGCCGTTGGATGAAAAAGCAAGTGAAGAGGTTAAGGAAGAGGACAATCCAGAACAACCGAGTGTTCTCACTACGGGCGAGGACTCAGTGAAAACAAAGAGTCTATGGCAAAAGATTATAGATTTTATTCAAAAAATTCTCTCAATCATTAAAGAGTGGCTGGGATTTAAGGGGGAAGAGTAATGAAGAAAAAATATAAAAAGCCCACGTTCTATGCAGAACCCTTGGTCTTGACAAGTAGTTTTGCGTCGTGTAATGCAGTGGGGACCCCCAATATCTCAACACCCGCCACATGTTCTTATACAGACGAGCAATTAGAAATATTGTTTTATGGTGATACGGGAAGTTGTGACTGGATTATGGAACAGGGGTCAACAAACAGTGGATATATTTGTTATAATACCCCAACCGATTCGGGAAACATTTTGTTCGTAAATTCTTAAAGGAAATGGGCTGTACATTCAATGTGTACAGCCCAAAATAATATGATGAAAAAGATATATGAAATATTGAATTGTAAAATTGAAGTATCAGCAGATTTTGAATGGGCAGAGCGAGAGAATTTGAAACCATTTGTATCTGATGGAGAAGCAGAGTTCTTTTTTGAACTTCGCAAAGGCATCACTTATAATTCGGATGACCTTGAGTACATTGGAGAAGAAAAATGGGTGACAGAATTTCAGAATCGTAATACGAAGCAGTGGGTTAGAAAGTTTGCTTGGTATTCTGAATTAGATGCTATTGTGTTGCAACAGAATGAAAAATGTTGGGAGGTCCAACTTTCAGAACATCATTTTGAGCAACTCATGAAAAGTGATATGTTAAGTCTGCTCCCATTGGAAAGAATGATCAATGCTATCTCTGGAATCATGCTTCATTCTTCAGTTGTGGATTGGAATGGCAAGGGAATTCTCTTTACAGGACCATCAGGAATAGGAAAGTCTACGCAGGCATCACTTTGGAAAAAATATGAGGATGCGACAATTTTAAATGGTGACAGAGCCGGTATTCGTAAAAAAGAGAATTGTTTTCATGTGTATGGTCTTCCTTACGCGGGGAGCAGCAATATATATATCAATCAATCTGTACCGATAAAGGCGATTGTCGTTTTAGAGCAGGCAGAGGAGAATCGTATTAGCATACTTAGACCGATAGATGCGTTCTCTAAGTTATACAGTGAGAGCACAGTTATACCATGGGACAAGGATTTTGTAGAGACACATTCCGGTGTCATATATGAATTAGTGTCAGAAATACCTGTTTATTTGTTACAATGTCGTCCGGGTATGGAAGCGGTTACAGTCTTGAAGGAAAAAATAAAATAGAGTATAATAAAAGAAAAGCGATGCAAGGAGGTAGTCATGTCTTATAAAATTTTAAAGATAGATCCTTATTTAGCAAGTCATGAAGAGGATATCAATCTTCGTATGAACTTGTATAAGAGCAAAAGAAAAGACCTGTTGGGGAAGATTAAGAATATTGTTGATTTCGCCAACGGACATAAGTACTTCGGTTTTCATCGCACAGAGACTGGATGGGTATATCGTGAGTGGGCACCGGCTGCCGAGGCGATGTATCTGACGGGAGATTTTAATGGATGGAAGGACATGGCTTGCCCGATGGAGAAGATCGGCAACGGTGTCTTTGAGGTGCATCTCAAAGGCAAAGATGCATTGCAAGCAGGGCAAAAGGTACAGGCAATAGTCATTCATAATGGAGAGATGCTTCGCAGAATTCCACTGTATGCAACGAGGGTTGTTCAAGACCCGGATACATATCTGTGGTGTGCAGAGATTGAGGATACCTTTGCGCATTACCCATGGACGGATGCAGGATTTAAACCTTCTAAGACACCATTTATCTACGAATGCCATATTGGTATGGCGCAAGATAAATATGATATAGGAACTTACGATGAATTTCGTGAAAATATTTTGCCACGCATTAAGAAGTTAGGCTATAACACGATTCAGATCATGGCGATTATGGAGCATCCATATTATGGATCTTTTGGATATCAGGTATCTAATTTCTTCGCGGCATCATCGCGTTATGGTACAAGCAGCGAACTCAAAGCACTTGTAAATGCAGCACATGAGATGGGGATTGCAGTTCTTTTAGATGTGGTACATTCCCATGCAGTTAACAATACGAATGAAGGACTGAATGAGTTTGACGGAACAGTTTATCAGTTCTTCCATGAAGGAGAGAAGGGTAATCACAGAGAATGGGGTACGAAGCTTTTCAATTATGGTAAGAATGAAGTACTTCACTTCCTGCTTTCGAATCTGAAATACTGGATGGAGACATTCCACTTCGATGGCTTCCGTTTTGACGGTGTAACATCCATGTTATATCACGACCATGGACTTGGAAGCGCGTTCAGTAGTTATGATATGTATTTTTCTATGAATACAGATACAGAGGCAGTTACTTACCTGCAGCTTGCCAATGAACTGATTCATAAGTTTAATCCACATGCAATTACAGTTGCAGAGGATATGTCCGGTATGCCGGGGATGTGTCTGAAGATATCAGACGGCGGTATTGGTTTTGATTATCGCTTGTCGATGGGAGTTCCGGACCTTTGGATTAAGACATTAAAAGAATCATCGGATGAAAACTGGGATGTTCTGAAACTATGGTACGAACTGATTGGACGTAGACCGCAGGAAAAGAATATCGGTTATGCAGAGTCTCATGACCAGGCTTTAGTAGGAGATAAGACACTTATGTTCCGCCTATGTGATGCGGAAATGTACAATGGAATGATGAAATTTGGTGGCAATCTGGTGGTAGATCGCGGAATTGCACTTCACAAGATGATTCGACTTCTTACAGCATCCTTGGCAGGAGAGGGTTATCTCAATTTCATGGGAAATGAGTTCGGGCATCCGGAGTGGATTGACTTCCCGAGAGAAGGGAATGGTTGGAGCTATCACTACTGCAGACGTCAGTGGAGCCTTGTGGATGATGATAAGTTGAGATTCGGGGAACTGAATGCATTTGATGAGGCAATGATACATTTACTTCAGAAGGAAAAACTTTTGCAGAAGCAGGCAGAGAACCGATGGATGCATCAGGATGATAAGATGCTAATCTACAACAAAGGCAATGTGATATTTATCTTCAATTTCCATCCGGAAAAATCTTTTGACGGATATTTTATTCCGGTACCGAAGGAAGGTAAATATGAGGTGATTTTATCCAGCGATGACGGTGAGTTTGGCGGACCGGAGAGAGTGGACAAGGAATATATTTATAAAGCAAAGAAGACGCCAGAGGGCTGGTACGGATTCCAGTGCTATGTGCCGTCGAGATGTGCGATTGTATTGAAGAAGAAATAAGATAAAGCAAAAGCGAGATTTGCATAACTGCGAATCTCGCTTATTTGTTGAATATATTTATTTTTTGTTTTTGTTACCAACTTTGAACATGAACAGTGTAAGTGCAATCAAGTAAATGATGATCAGCAGAAACGTCATCCATACATTTTGCGGTGCGTAACTTACAAGTAACAACACCGGTGCACCGAACACGATTCCGAAGGAACTTCCTGTAACCAGATTGTTGGCAGCAGGTGTTTCAAAATCAGGGTCAATCTCACGGAGGAGAAGAACACCTGAACTGATGGTTCCTGTCAGCATTCCATACATCGAGAAGAAGCCTTCGTAGGCATAATCAGGATACAATTTTTTGCACATATATATCAGGTAGAAATATGTAACGATTGCACCGAGTACAGCCATTAAGATAAATGGCAACCAATATCCGGAAAGGTCATCGATATTGATTCCCGCAATACCTGCAACAATCATTAGGTCAAACGCTAAACCAGACATACGGCTAAGCAGATAGTTGTTCTGATATTGGTGATTCATAATCTTCTTCGAGCGTAGTTGATTGAATACTGTTCTGCAGAGAATCGCTACCATAGAACCGATGATGAAGTTGAATCCCCAAAGGAGTGTTCCTACAGTTCCTGCTGCGCCAGGGGCAATCATGGCAATCAGATTATTAAGGCCACGAGTAAACCAGTAGGTCAAGAGATAAACCAATGCTACAAGAGCGAACTGAATGCTGAGTTTATCAACGGATTCAGAAATAGGAATCTCATCGTTGTT
>JAEIGA010010122.1_pt1 | contig 14289 bp, 15 predicted proteins | sample 9270691 | NCBI WGS metagenome assembly JAEIGA01 (sample SAMN17057246, study PRJNA624740) | gut metagenome | biome: biome; isolation source: fecal sample | host: Bos grunniens | place: China: Xizang | collected 2019 | reverse complement strand
GACTCAATCTCCTCGACCTGTTGCTTGGTTTGGAGGCTTATCTCCATAAAGTTCTCGACAGCCTTCTGCTCCTTGATTGTCGGCTGTACCATATCAATCCAGAGAATATCATCAAAGCCGAGATCGTCGAAGAGCTCGGTATCGGCATTGCGAATAATCTTGTTGTATTGCTTCAAGTAGATAGTAATCATCTCTTTTCCATTTTAAGAGACCTGTGCGGTCTCAAAGGTTTAACTTCGATTTTTTATGTTGTCGTTGTGTGCTCGGTGGAAGTTTTGTCAAGAGCCCAAGCACATCGGATTACCTTCAACCGGGATTAACCTTAGGCTCAATCTTTAAGCCGTAGTCCCAGAACTTTTTAAGTGCGTTGTGTTTCTGTATATCGAACAGAAAGTCGATATTGCGTGTAAGATATTCGTAGGCATACTCGCGGTCTGCGTAGTCGCTTTCGAGAATCGCCTCATAGATATGTTCGATACCAAATGTAAATGCTGCCTGCAACTCATCGCGCACCTCATAAGAGAGCCCTTTGCGAGCCACCCAAACAGCAAATGCAAACGGCATCTTTGTCGCTTTTTGCCACTCTTCTGCCAAATCGTAGGTGTAAGCAAATTTTCCTTCATTGTCGAACACCTTATCGCCAATAAGCAGGAAGCCATCGCCCTCCTCCGCATTGTCGAGTTGCGCGTAGTCGCTCATCGTCACCCACTCCGGCTCGATATGCCACAACTTTTTGGCGAGGAAACCACACAACTGCACCGATGTCTTCGAATGGGCATCAAGGTATATGCGACGAACCTTATCAATTGGAGAGTTGCTCATTACCACCACCGTACGCACCTTACCGAGCGCGCCAATGCAGTAGTCGGTAACTATCTCGGCATCGGGAAGCGACGGCACCATAGCCGCAGGCATAAGCGCAATATCGGCTTCGCCTTCGAGGAATTTCTGATAGCATGTAGCAGGGGGTGCAAGCAGTAGTTCGGCACCAAGATTAGAGTGGTGTCGAAGTCCATAAATGAACGGTATCGTATTGAGATACGACACTGCAACTATTTTTGCGTTTACTGCCATCGTCCATTTTCGGATACTTTAAGTTACTGCTTTATCAGCGCAAAGATAAGCAATTTTTATACAGAGTGTTCTCGATTTGGGTATTTTTTTTAGAAAAAGTGACATTTTTGTTGCTCGTTCAATTGTTTAATTGTGAGATGTTTGCTTGATTCATAGGGTAACTTTTTTAGAAATTTTTTCTCACAACTCTTGACAACCCCCATTTTCGTATTATATATTTGCACCGTCAATCGGCGCTAATCGACACAAGGTTTTCAACAATCAGCGCTCTGCTGTTAAAAACCTTATCAACACCTCAAATAGCTGACCTTTCGGAACATTTCTCATGTTTTCGACAGTCACGAACAAATTATTAACACACTTAAAAACATTTTTCAACCTATGAATCGTGCTTTTTTATGCAGTGCGATAGAGGGGTTGGCTTCGCAGTACGGCTACCATTTTCAACTAAACGACGAGGCGTACTACCCGACCACCGTATGTCGCTACCCTGCTGCCTTTATGGCTCAACCCGAGTTTGCGAGTATGGAGGGACGAAAACATGGACGAATAACCTATAAAGTCGCTCTACGATTTGCACAACAGGGTGCAAAACTCGCTCCGGCAGAACGAAATGCGCTCCTCGACTCTATGGAAAAAGAGATATTAAATCTCTTTGTCGCCCTCTCAACAACCGAGAAGATTGCAGTGGTGGATAATCTATCCATCTCGCCAAGCCCCGAAGCAATAGACTCACACGGAGCCATAACGCTCGAAGCAAAAGCTTATGTTACAACAATCTTTTAATCTAAATCGACTCAAAAAAAATGAAAATAACAAAATTTTCCGGGAACTTCACACCTCTCAACGAGGGAGTTTTCTTTGGCATCGACACCGAAGAGGAGATACCGACCGACATCGCAGTAGAGATTATAGATGTGGCAAAAGGTGAGGTCGTAGCCACCCAACTGCTCCGCAACACAGTATCGGCAACGATAAATATCGCCCCTTACATTGCCCGCATGGAGGAGTATGCCCCCACAAAACATCACCAAACCACCATCATGCAGGCTCCGACGGCATCATACAAAATCCGCGTGGAGGATATCGAATCGAAGGAGGTTGTTCTATCGGTCAATCGTTGCAAAGTTGGCTCAGCACCAACCATCGTAACATCTCTCCCAAACAGTCGCAGAATTGCACACAATGAGAATGACGAGTTGCTGATTGTTGCAGGCAAAGGCAAGAGAATATATGTCGAAATGGTGGCTGATACGGGCGAAACACTACATTTAGAAGAGCTCTCCTCTTCGGAGGCAATAAGGCTTATCATCTCCACCGAGGATTTCGGTACAAACATTCGCTCGTTCGATGTTGCTCTCTATTGCGAAGGTGAGAAGTTTGGCTCTCTGCACTATACGGTTGCCCCTACAACCAAAGTCGCTACCCGTTTGGCCTGGATCTCTGACTGCGGAACAATCGAGCAATACACTTTCCCTCTATCTCACACAGCAAAACGCTCTGCCGACAAGCAAATTGTTGCAACCGAGGGAGGAGTAGTGGCAACAAGATGCCAAGCCAAGCAAGTTATCTCGCTCTCGTCGCGATATGAACCTCGCGCAACAATCGAGGCCATTGCGCAGATTACCTCCGCCACAAAAGTGTGGGTTAAGCAGGGTGAAAAGTGGGATTTGGTGGAGGTTGTTACGCCACACTTAGAGTACAATCTTTTCGGAGAGCCAAGCCACCTATCTCTCGATGTGTGTCTGTGGCAAAAGGAGGTGATGCTATGATAGGATTATGGATTGATGGGCACAAGTGCGACATAGAGAGACTTCCGACAATACCTCTCGATTTTGACATTGCAAGGTTGACAAAAGCAGACGGTGCGCGAAGTGGCAGAATTATAGAGCTGGAATTACCATCAACGCCCACAAACGACAACTTGCTCGGGGCCTCGTGCGACATCTATGCCACCAAACGCTTCAATATGGAACACCACATTGCCCGCATAGAGAAAGATGGTGTGGCGATATTTGAAGGTACCGCCTACCTCATCGGCACCGCCCTACACGATGGTATGGTCAAAAATTACACCCTACGAATAAATGAAGGAGGCGCAGAGTGGATTGACGGTGTTGTCTATGGATTGGTGTCGGACTTGGAGATTCCTTTCTCGGAGAGATTGAACCTCTCCACCATATCTCAATCGTGGAAGGAGGAACAGACGGTGCGCTTTTTGCCTACATATCGAGGTAACTATCTCCCCCACTACTCCTCCTCTTCGGCTCTGCCTGCTGAACGCCTATTGCTGACAGATGACTACCACCCATTTATCTCGGCCTCGGATATGGTGCAGGCAATGTTTGCAAAGTCAGGATATAAGTTGTGTAGCAAATTCCTGGATAGCGAGTTTGGTCGTTCATTATACATCAGCGGAGAGTATGCCAATGCCAACAATGCTCTGGCGAAAGCAGAGTGCGACTTCTTTGCCCGTCGCGCAACGACAGGCTCTGCGACAGCCGACTTTACAGGAAGAGTGTACGCCTCAACCGCCTTTTCGGCACACACAATTGGCCCAATTGTGGATACGGCAAACCCCGAAGCAACCGACGAGAAGGGTGCCAAGATGAGTGATACCTTCTGCACGAACAACTCCTTCTCTAAAAACAGTGCCGGAAATATCTGCTTCACGCCAAAGATGGCGGTAAAGGCCGGTTTTCTCCTTCACCTCGAATACACGACAGAGTATAAAATCCTATCGCGAACAAGACTGCGCGGATTTGATATTTTGGAGGGGGCAAATGGTGAGCGTGTAGAGGTAAAGCTGACAAACTCGTGTCAAGATTTTCGTAACGAAACATCTCCCAACGCCATTTATCGTGCAATTGTTTTTGACCATGTTGACGGACGCCAATACCAGCTCTCGGCAACACAAACCGACAACACAGCAATCGCGATAAAGAGTTGGTCGGCTCGCTCGGAGATTGTAACCATGCCAGCCACACCTCTCGCGACACTCAGGCTCTATTACAAAGATGGAGGACAAGGTAGCTGGAAGCCATACTCAGATGATTGGGCACTCTATGCCGGGCACATTGAAGAGCAAGGTTTTGTAGATGTAGAGGTCGATTTCAGACTGCCCCACCAAGAGCTCTCCGCAGGGGATAGTTTTGTGCTGGACAAGTTTTGGTTCGGAGGTGCGGATGCGGGTATGACGATTTTTGTGAGAACGGGAACCTCGCTGCAACCCTACTTCTCCGATATTCCGGGCTATAATGCAATGCTTGAATTCAAGGATATTGCACCTCGAAATATCCGCCAACTCGACCTACTAACGGCATTGGGCGAGATGTTCAACCTTGTATTCTACACCGACCGCCAACTCAAAGAGGTTCACATTGAGCCACTGGAAGCCTTTTATAATTCGGACAAAGTCATCGATTGGAGCCACCGCATCGACCACCGAAATCTCGTATCCATGTCGGATAGTGGCATAGATTTACCACAGGACTTTGTGCTGAAATATATCGATGCGGATCAGGCCTCGCGCGCTTTCAACAACGAGAACCAAACAACTCTTGGGCGTTGGAGTTTCCGTAATCCGTTGTATGGCACAAAAGACTCAACAAAAAGAGTTGGTGAGAAGCTCTTTACAACGACGCTGAACATTGATAATGTCCTGTATAATGCCCCTTCGGCATCTTTGATACAAACGGACAAGATTGCCAACGAGAGCAACAATGCCGATGAGGACCACGCTCTGCGCATTGTCTGCTATAAGGGTTTAAAAAGGCTTCCAACAGGAGAGATTTGGAACGCCAGCTCACAACTCGACGAGTATCCGTACGCCTCTTTTGTAGACGAGGAGGGAACAAACCTCTGTTTCGAAAACCGCAACAACACCGAAGGTCTGCACAAGTACTACAAACCGATGTTGCTACGCCAACGCGATAGTAAAAATGTAACACTCAACCTCTATCTGACAACGGCAGAAATAGCCTCACTCTTTACGGCCCAAGGGACCAATCCCTCTTTGCGAACAAAATTTCGCTTCACGATTCAAGGTGAGAGTTCGCTGTTTCGTCTGGTGAAGATAGAGGAGTGGAATGCGGAAAGCAGCCTCGTGCAATGCACTTTTGAACAAGAATTTAACAACTAAACAACGATGCAAAACAAACGGAAATTACTAATTGCTCTATGCAACAAAATAGAGGCTCGCACTCTTACGGGTGCTATCGAGCAGATGTGGAACGAGGGAATGCTTGACCGAAAGGCTCTCGAAAGGCTCTATATCGGCGCCGAAATAGAGCGCAGAGTGCGAGCCGGAGAGGCAAAGACCAGAGCCATAGAGCAACTATCCGAAGAGTTGAACTGCTCTTACGAGAAGGTACGAACAGCCGTTTACCGAAAAAGCACTAAAAGAATCTAAAAATGGAAACACAATTTAAAATTTCGAACGAAGCCTCACTATGCACTATCGACATCGAGGGCGTTATTGGTATCCCCGAGGGTGAGCAGTTTGCCGACTCAACACCCAGCATCGCCACCTATGAGCGATTTCGCGAAAAGGTCGAGAAGATTAGAGAGATTAAGGCAAACGAGGTCGTCGTAAATATCCGCTCGACAGGAGGTGATGTAAACGATGCCCTACTCATCTACGAAGCACTCGTGGGCCTCGATGCCAAAATCACGACTCGCTGCTACGGTTACACCGCCTCTGCCGCAACAATCATCGCACAAGCAGCCAGCAACGGTTGTCGAGAGATTGCCTCGTCAGCACTCTATCTGATACATCTGTCGAGTAGTGCCATCGAGGGCAACTCTTCCGATCTGACCGAGCGCATAGAACTTCTGAAAAAAACTGACGATAGAATAGCCTCACTATATGCTCTTCGCTCCGGCCGAGAGAAGGCTGTATTCGAGATCCTGATGGCTCAAAACGGAGGTCGTGGCCGATGGCTATCACCCGAGGAGGTTATCAATGCCGGACTTGCCGACACAATTATCGGAAGCGAAGAGAGTGCCAAGCGACAAGGTCTATTCGCCAAGGTTAAGGAGTGGTTTCTGCCTACAAACAAGGGAGAAGATGGTGATATCCCAACCTCCGATATCAACATTTTACATCTGCCCGCGAACATTCACTGCTCGACCTCGTACATAGCCCTCGAAGAGGGGCAGAACAGTGTCCGAAAGAGCGAAACAGCCAAATGCGAAGACCCTTTGCTCGAAGGCACCACTCTATCGTCCAACGCCTCGGCTTATGCCGAGGATATACGCAACCTGAAATTTCGAGGGTTGTAAAAAAAATCAACAACAACTAACAACTTAAAAAACAAAAAACTTATGATTATCGAAAATTCAAAAACTTACACCATTAACGAGGTTGAGAACCTCTTTTTCCGTCCATCATTCTGCGGCAAATCGGCTGAGGAGTTAGGTATCCGCGTCCTCTACAATATGCCTATACCAACCCGAGTACCTACATTCGGCCACAATTGTGATATCCTGACAGAGTTCTCGTCGGGCTGGCAGGGCGGTCGCGCTGCCAATATGACCGAGGTGGAAATTCCTTTGGCGAGATTGAAGGCAGAGAACGCCTACTCGGCCGAGATGTACTTCAATTCGGTCTACGACATCTTGGTCAATTCGTTGGATGTAAATCTTGGCGATTTGACCGGCACCGACCTCGAAAAGGCCGAGACCGAACTCTTCCGTCGCGCAATCGCCGAGAGTGTCTACGCTACAATGTGGTTTGGCGATGACGAGGCTCAGGTATCGGATTTTTTGAGCTTTACAGGCTTTATCCGCAAGATTATCGACATTGTGGAGATACACAAGCCGAGCGCCGACATTGTAATCTCAGATGAGCACGAGGAGCTCTCTGCGTATGAGATTCTTCTCAACACCTGGAAGCAGGCCAACGACGGATTGAAGGGCCTTGCATCAGAGGGTCAGTTGGTGTTTTATGTTAGCTCAGACATCTATGACGCATACCACTTCTACCTCGAAGATAAGGGTGTTATAGGTGCGGTTGCAGACCCTGCAAACACCCGCCCTGCACTCTCGTTCCACGGTATTCCTGTCATGGAGGTTTCGCCAAATCATTACGATTTGCACCGCGCAAAGTCGTTCTGTATCCTCACAGACCGTCGTAACCTCGTTTTGGCATTGAACACTACCGATTCGCCTGAGAAGGAGATTCGTATGTGGTACAACCCTGACGAGATGCAGAATCGCCAGCGCGTAGTATTCCTCGCCGGTACAACCATTATCGACCAAGATTTGATTTCGGCTCATATCTTTGATGCTGGCCTTTCGGTGTTGTAATGAAGAGCAACGCAAACTACAAATCTGTCGGAGGGGTGGAGAGTTGTACTCTCTACCCTGCCGATGCGGTGACAACGGCGCTATTTTCTTGCGAGGGTTGCGAGATTGAACTTTCAGGTACGGCCATAGAGGTTCCGCTGTTAGATGATGCCTCCGAATACGAAGAGTGCTCACAGATGGAAGTTGGTGCAACCCTCATATCGCACCGACTACACCTTGTTGCTGAGAGAAATGAGGCTAAATCGTGGCTCAATGACCACTTTATCGAGCGAGCCTACACCGAAGGTTTTGTCGCCGTAATATCGTTGTGCGATGGTCGCCGATTGCTTGCCGGATACTCTGCGCAATTTGGTGACGAGCAACCTTTGCGACTCGAATCTCTCACCTCAACATCAGGCACGAGCCTTAACGAAACGCCCTCTGTAACTCTGCGACTCATATCGCAAGATACGGAGTTCTCTCCGGAGATTCTTTAAGGGACCAAACTCTTCTTTGTAAAATCTTATTAAATCTTTTAACTACGACATGGAAAACGCAAAGACAAAAAATATAATTTGCACCACAACACAAAATAGTGCCGATACGCTCTATGCTCTTTCGAGTGCAAGAGTCGAGAGTAAAGAGTTCTGGCGTTGGGGCTCGGATAACAATTTGCCAGAGGCTCTGGCACAATTATCAAGACGCTCAACGGCCCATCGCCGCATCATAAACGATAAGGCCGACTACATCTCGGGCAAGGGCTTCAACTTCGACTCCTCAACACCGTTGCTTGGCACTCTTGTCGAACGCGCAAATGGAGATGGCGAATCTCTACGACAGATATTAAACAAATTGGCATTCGACAAATCGCTCTTTGGCAACGCCTTCTTGGAGGTGGTTACAGATGAACAACACTCGTTTCTCTCGTTTTATCACCAAGACGCCACTCGTTGTCGCGTTGCCAAAGATTCGCAACACATTCTTCTGCATCACGATTGGGTGCATTTCCGTTCGAGCGAAGCTCTTTCGTTGCCTCTATATCCAACATTCGAAAAGCAGAGCGATGGCACTTTGCGCTCTATAATCCACTACAAAGACTACGAGCCAATGTTTTGCCATTATGGAGTTCCGCAGTACATTGCAGGTATGAATGTTTCGGCTATTGCCTACAAGACCGACCGCTGGAACATTGCCCGCCTGGACAACTCGTTCCAACTCTCGGGCGTAATGATGATTGACAATGCTGTGGATAGCGAAGAGGAGGCGTCAAAGTTAGCCCGTATGGCAGAACAACGCTTTGCCGGCAAACCTGGGCAGGTGATGTTCATTATTCGCGATGAGAGTTCAGACGACAACTCGCGATTCATTCCTCTCGAATCGCAAAACGATGGTGATTGGAAGGAGCTTCACGACCAGGCGACAAGCGATATTGTTGTGGCACACTCGTGGTTTCGTTCGTTGAGTGGTTTGGACTACTCGACAGGGTTCAGCGCCGAGCGAATCTTACACGAATATGAGGTTGCCCTCAACACGGTAATTCTCGGGGAACAGAACGAGCTTTTGGAGCCAATTATTCACACCATAGCTTCGATTTTGAAGATTGATTGCTCCTCGCTCGAAATAATCAATCGCCCACCAACGCGCTCAAAGCCTATCTATATGAAGGTTTGGGAGGCGCGCAAAGCCGATGGCTTGGAGTATGACGAGAACGATGAGCGACAGCAGTTGTATCTCTCCGAGATAACAAAATACAACCTTAAATCTATCGGTTAAACTATGAAAAATCTTATTACGAATGAACAAGTTATCTCTTTGGCTTTCGGAGATGGAGAATACCTCTCGTCGGAAGTTATCCTCGATGCGGATATCGCTATGGCAGAGGAACGCTACATTCTTCCGGTGGTGGGAGCAGAGCTGCGCGAAGCGTTGCTTAAAGGCACTTATAAAACTCTGCTCGACGATTTTGTCGCACCTGCGCTCGCTATGTCGGTCAGGACAATGATTCAGCCGGCCCTGAATGTTCGCACAGGGCAGGCGGGACTCCAAATATCCTCATCTTTGAGGGCCGACTCATCGACAAGAACGGCAATGCAGACACTTCAAAAGTCGCTACGCCTGCGTCGTCAAGCTCTGCTAAGACGATTATCCAACTATTTGAAAAACCACGCATCGGAGTTTCCCGAATACAACCCAAGCGACGATGCCCTGCAAAAGTGCTCAATAAGTGGAGGTTATGTACAGATGTGTTAATGGAGCATTTCTCGGTTTAGCGGCACTGTTTGCTCCAATAAAGCCTCTGATTTTATGCGCCTTATCGTTTATCCTTATCGACTTCGTAACGGGAGTTCTTGCCTCTCGTTGCGAAGCGAAGCAGAGGGGAGAGAGGTGGTACTTCTCCTCGCACGAGGCGTGGCGAACAATTCGCAAGGCTGGGTTTGTATTGCTCACAATAGCAATGGGTTGGCTTATCGAATGGTGCATTCTCGATTTTATGACTTTGAACCTCACCCGCATACTTACGGGGGCAATCTGCGGAGTGGAGATGTGGTCCTTTTTGGAGAATGCTTCGGTACTGAGCGATGCAAAGATTTTCACATGGTTGCGCAACTTTGTAAAACGAACAGTGGAGGAGGAGATTGGTGAGTATGACAAAGATGAGTAGAGGGCTACGCAACAATAATCCTGGAAATATTCGCCTTGGAAACTTCCGCTACAAGGGCGAAAAATCAAAGAGTAGCGACTCGGAGTTCCGCCAATTCGAGAGTGTGGAGTGGGGCTACCGAGCGATGTTTGTGCTGTTGCACACCTACGCTGTAAAGCATGGTTGTTACACCTTACGACAGATTATCAACCGCTATGCACCGCCTACGGAGAACTTCACCGAAGGTTATATCAGGCGAGTGGCGCATGCCACCCATCTCTCACCCGATGAGGCAATCTCCACCACCGATGGTGCAACAATGACCGCCATAGTTGCGGCAATGTCTGGGGTTGAAAATGGTGTCAAGGCTGACATGACGGCAATTTGGCGCGGTTGGGAACTTTTTATTGCAGACTTTTCGGAAAAATAGTTATCTTTGTGATAACTATGAGGGCATTTTCAGAAAATCTGACAAACCGTATTGCAAAGATACCTATGGCAGTGGTGTTGATACCATTCGCCATGGGTATCTTTTTTGCTAATGCGGTACAGCTCCCCGTATGGCTTCTATTTCTCGCCTGCTTTGTATCATTGGTGGGTGTCATTGCACTCGCTAAGTGGTGGCAAAACATCGCACTCTTCGCGATGATTTTTGCGGTAGGCTCACTTCTGCACTCCATTTCATATCGTGGAGATATAGGGTATAACAAGCCTCTTGCTATGGTAGTAAAGATTGAGACCTCATCGGTCGAGCGCAAAGGTTACACCTCTGCCGAGGCGAAAATCGAGGAGTGCGAAGATGGCTCTCTCGACTCTCGCAAAGTGGTCGTTTGGGGCGACTCGCTCACAAAATTCCGCGCTGGCGACCACCTCCGCCTAACAACCCCTATTCGCCCATTCCGAGCAGAACAGGAGCAGTATGCACGATTGATGCACCATCGTGGATTTATAGGTTCAATATCGGTAAATCATCGTGCCACCTATGAATATCTCCCTGCCGAAAGGAGAACTCTTCACGATTGGGCAGTCGAGCGATTGCAAGGCGCACTGCCCGATAGCGATGGTCGAGCCGTTGTATTGGCTATGGCTACGGGCGAGAGGGGAGATATTACGCCCGAGTTGCGCCAAAGCTACTCAGCAAGTGGTGCATCGCATCTTTTAGCGGTATCGGGACTCCATATCGGCATCGCCTTTATGTTGATAAACATACTGCTCCTGCCGTTGGTGATGTTGCGCTACGGAAATCTGCTCCGCTCGATATTGGCTATTGCTTTTATCTGGCTCTATGTATGGCTGTGTGGCATGTCGCCGAGTGCGGTGCGAGCCGCAATAATGTTCTCGTTGCTACAATTCTCACTGTCGTCATTGCGCGAATATGCAAGCATCAACATCTTGGCAGGAACCGCCTTTATAATGTTGGCATTCGACAGTCATCTGCTATTCGACATCTCATTCCAACTCTCATTTGTGGCTGTTGCCGGTATCGTATTGTGGGCAATGCCTCTTTACCGCCTCTGCTCTACCCGATTTAGAGTTATAAATATGCTGGTTGGAGTCGTGCTTGTCGGCATTGTTTCGACTTTGGCAACGATGCCTCTTGTGGCAAACACCTTCTCAACCATTTCGTTGGTCGGTATTTTGATAAATCCCGCCATTATTCTGCTTGCCAACATCGTGGTTTTGACTGGAATTATAGCACTTGCTTTGCCATTTATGGGTGTGGTTGCCGAGTTCTCCGCCTCACTACAAAATCGCATTGTTGAGTGGGCTGCATCTTTGCCATACGGACACTTCGATATCTCTTTTTCGGAGGGTACGATGTGGTCTGTATATGCAATTTTCGTAGTTTCAACTCTACTGCTTTGGTTGGTGCCAAAACGAAAAAAAGAGCCAAAAATTGAGGGATAATTTATATCTTTGCAGATATGTTTAGCAACGAGGAGTTTTCGATACTATGTAGCGCAGAGTGCTACGAGGCTGTCAAGACAAATATCGACCGCAAGCCGACCGATATAGCCCTCGATAGGCGCGTACCTCACGCCTCGGTCGTGGCAACACAGGTCAAAAACCTACAAAAATGTCGCACCAAACTGCCGTCATATTTTGCGGTGCAGGCAGTAGTGCCTACGCTTGCCTACGAGCAGTCGTCGAGTGAGGAGTGTGCCTTGCGCAAGCAACTCTTTGGCGAGAGTGTTTTGGATTTAACCTGCGGACTCGGAGTTGATGCCTACGCCCTATCGAAACGATTTCGGAAGGTTGTAACCATCGAGCGCAACGAGATGGTTGCCGAGGTAGCACGCGAGAACTTCCGACGACTCGGAGCTGATAATATAGAGGTTGTATGCTCCTCTGCCGAGGAGTATCTCGCCACCTGCAACGACCATTTCGATTGGTGCTTCTCGGACCCCGACCGCCGAGGAGAGAAGGGCGAGAAGTTGGTACGATTGGAGGATTGTTCGCCCGATGTAGTGGCTCTGATGCCGACGCTGCAAAGGGTTGCCGACCGCGTCTGCATAAAGTGTTCGCCACTCTTCGATGTCGATGAGGCTTTTCGTCTGTTTGGCGATTGCTCGGTTGAAACAGTATCGCTCGGAGGCGAGGCTAAGGAGGTAAATCTCTACATTGACGGCTCTGCACCTCGACTCACGGCTGTTGCCATAGGAATTGGCGAGTTCTCGTCGAGTGTAGAGGAGCGCAACTCGGCAAGGTGGAGCGCACAGCCTTCCGACCTCTTGCAATATCGCTACATAACGCTACCCGATGTGGCATTGCAACACTCTCGCATGGTGGCTGTGGCATTCGAGGGCAAGTGCGATGTGTGGTCGAATAATGGCGTGGCATTGTCGTGCGAAAAGCCGACGGATATTTTAGGTCGCACCTTCGAGGTTGAGGCAATATACGAGATTGACAGTGCGTTTAAGAGGTTGATGAAGGGTCGCAAGGTGGAGATTTACCGTCGCGACTTTCCGATGGCAAATGCCGAGATATGCAAGCGTTATCGCTGCTCGGAGGGTGGCACTGAGAGGTGGTGCTTCACCCGAATAGGCGATAACTTTATAGCAATAAAGATGAATATTTTATGAAAATTGTAATAATTGGAAGTGGAAATGTAGCGGAGAACCTCGCCCAAGCGATAGCCGAAGCCGAGAACTTGGATTTGGTGCAGGTATTCGCCCGCAATGAGGAGCGTGGTCGCAAGGTAGCGGAGCTATCGCACACCGAGTGGAGCAACTCGGAACTTGCGGAGGCCGATTTGTATCTTATTTCAGTTAGCGACAACGCAGTTGAGGGGTGTGCAAAAACTTTGCATATACCCCAAAATGCAGTTGTAGCCCATACGGCAGGGTGTTGCCCGATAGATGCGCTTGCACCGCACACTCATCGTGCAGTGTTCTATCCTTTCCAGACCTTCTCGGTTGGTCGCAAGGTCGATTTCACGAAGGGATATATCTTTGTAGAGGGAGCAACAGAACATGCCCTGCAAACCATTGAGCAAGTGGCGCACTCGCTTACACCAAATGTACTGCCTGCCGACACGACGCGCCGAGCAGTGATACATCTGTCGGGTGTTTTCGCCTGCAACTTCGCAAATGCTATGTATGCCAATGCTGCCGAAGTCTTGGCGAAGGAGGGGTTGCCATTCGATATTGTTGCTCCCGTAATTGAGGAGACCGCAAAGAAGGTTATCGAGTCGCAAAACCCAGCTGTATCGCAGACAGGTCCTGCTCGCCGAGGCGACAGCCAAACCCTCGAACGCCATCGCAAGATGTTGGCAGACGAGCCTAAGAAGAGAGAAATTTATGATAAAATAAGTGAAGATATATGGCACAGAACAGAAACTTTAAAGAACTTTTAGCCGATGTCGAGGCTATTGTTTTCGATGTTGATGGCGTGATGACTGATGGCGGAATTATACCATTGGCAGATGGCGACTTCATTCGCAAATACAACGCCAAAGATGGTTATGCCTTGGCATACGCTGCTTCGCACGGCTTCAATATTGGCGTTATCTCGGGAGGCTTTGGCAAAACTTTGGAGAGCCGTATGAACCGCCTCCACATCGAGCATCGCTACCTCGGTTGTATGGATAAGATTGCTGCCATCGACGACTTCATCGCAAAGACAGGCGTAAAGCGCGAAAACATAATCTATATGGGCGACGATATTCCCGACTTGGAGGTGTTGCGCTATGTGGGTATTCCGGTGGCCCCTGCCGATGCGTGTAGCGAAGTGTTGCAGACAGCAATCTATATCTCGGAGTACAAAGGTGGCTCGGGTGCCGTACG
>JAEIGA010010121.1_pt1 | contig 14290 bp, 15 predicted proteins | sample 9270691 | NCBI WGS metagenome assembly JAEIGA01 (sample SAMN17057246, study PRJNA624740) | gut metagenome | biome: biome; isolation source: fecal sample | host: Bos grunniens | place: China: Xizang | collected 2019 | reverse complement strand
GGGTACCCGTACAGTCTCACCTAACATACTAACTTTTCCGTCCTCAAACTTTTTCAGCCCAACACATTTTAGCCAACTAAAGGGAATCAATTCCATCCTAAAAGTTACAATTCCGTTACAGTTTATAATAACCTATTGACAAACGTCCCAAAATATGATATAATAATAGTAGGAAGGTGAAGGCAGGGCTACTCCCCCTGAGTCGTTGGCACGTTTGTGCATTCCTTCCCTTCCCGCCAACGTGGAATCAATTCCACGTCAATCCGACGATGGTCTTAAAGACCACCCTGAAATATTATTTTTATCGTGGAATCAATTCCACGGAAAGGAGAGATTAGCATGGCGGCAGAAACCGAAACCACAGCAATTAACAGCGGTAACGAACAGGTTGCAAGCACAAACAGCAGCACTCACGCGGCAGAGGGCTTCCTCAACGCAGCGGCAGACCAAGCAAAGGGCAAGGCAGTCATCGACACCCAGCAGTACGAGAACGTCATCCATGAAGCAGGTGACTGGACAGAAGGTCAGAAGGAGCAGTTTCTCAAAACTCTTTCTGCAAAGTATGTGGACACTATTTACACAGACGCAGAGTGGACAGACAAGTGGAATGACCTCTACTATCAGGACTCTGAACAGTTCGGAAGCATTGTGCAGATTATCAACACGGAGATGCCTGAGGTTCGTGAAAATCGTGCATGGGATGAAATCACGTCCGGAGTAACCACAATTGGAAGCAATGTTGTATACCTTCCTGTCGCTAAGGAACAGCTTACCGGCGGTACAACTTCGTGGGCAATTCCTTTTGCACTTACTGGACAGCAGATGAACACCGCATTCGAGTCAGCGGCAGGTTTGAAGCGATTCGAAAATCAGGTTATCATGCAGGCAGATAATGCAGGGCGCTATCACGTTGCCAGAATGTCTGCAACTAACCGTAACAACTACATTCTGGAAAAGCTTTCCGCCGGCAATGTAGCAGGCAAGATGAACTATGTCAATCTTGTCGAGGAGTATTGCCGAATGACTGGTAAATCCTCTATGACAAAGCAGGCATTTCTGAATAATACTGATGGCTGTCTCCGCATGGTAGTCCGCATTTACAAGAAGTATCGTGCGCTTCTCACAGATATGACAACTTTGTTCACAATGGACACGACTTCGAACGGAAAGTTCATTCCTGAATCCCGCTTCGCATTCACCACAATTGCAGATTTTGCGGCACTTCTGGAAGCTGAACTGTACAGCACCACTTACCACGACGAGTTTGTGAAGCTCAAGGGCTATCGTGAAATCCCGTCTTGGCAGGGCATTAGAAGCAATTCCACGACTGCGACGTTCGATGACCTTACTACGATTGACGCAAGTCGTGTAAGCGATGACAAGGCATACAGTGTCGTAGATACTTCCACCTTCACCGGTTATACAGGCACAATCGACATGTCTGGTATCGTATCCCTCATGGTAGACCGTTGGGCAATCATGCACACCACGGTTCGCAGACGTACCGGCGTTCAGCGTGACGATATTAAGGACATTACTCTGTACGAGCACCAGTTCACTGACCGTTACGTCAACAACCTCATGCTCAACGGACTTGTATTCATCGTAGCAGACTACGGAACTTAATTTCCTCCCATGTAAATTCCCCGGTTGCGGATTGTGACCGGGGAATCAATTCTAAAGCGAGGTGTAACATGTTAAACATATACAGAGAAGCTAAAGCGAAGTATCGTCAGAGACAAGATGACAATATGTACATCAATTATATCACTGACGTAGTTTCGCAGATGTTTAAATGGGATTCTAAGATATGGCGTCCCATTCTTTTCGACAGAATGATTCGTGATGCTGGAATGGCGGCTCTCGTGAAAACAGACACGTCAGACTATACGCCTGTTTGGTTCAATCCAATTGATAGCGGGAGTGGAAGATATGCGGACGGATGGTTCAAGGATTGCGTATGCTTTGATTTCAGGGGTAAAGAATACCGCTATAAAGATTGGGATTCTAACCCTGATATTCTTGTTTTCTTCAACAATGGGATGCGCTATCCTGATTGCTTTGTGGACAAATATGCTACTATGCTATCAGACGTTGACACATCTCTCGCAAATAATGTCTTTTATAGCAGAATGCATCCGTTCCCTGTAGCAAGAGACAGAAAGACAAAGAATCGCATTGACCAAGTTATCAAAGATGTAAGCACTGGAAGCAATTCCACGGTACTTATGGAAGGGTCACTTTCCGACATTCTCGACGGCGATGACATTAAGGTAATTAACCTAACTGACGTAACAAAGCAGGAATATCTCCAGCATCTATCTCACCTTCACGATAACATCATTGCCAGACTGTTTTTCATGCTTGGCTTGGGAACAACTGATAACGGAAAGCAAGCCCAGATTACGAAGGACGAACTGAATAAGAACGATGACGCTTCAATCACACAGGCTCTTGCGTGGTATAACGCACGAAAAGAAGGTATTGAAAAAGCTCGTGAGAAAGGGCATGAATTGGAATTTGATTTCAGCGATATCTGGAAAGCCCGCGTGGAATCAATTCTCAATGCAAATCAGCCAGAGGAAGGAGTTGAAGAAAATGACAATCGAACAGATAATGAACCCGATATTTCTGGGGATGATGGCGAACCATCTGAATGAGGACGGGTTCGAGGCAGCGCATGACTATCTGATTGAAGAATCGAATCAGCAGGCAATTCAGCAATATGTTGCTATGAAGTATAAGTGGCTTGAAGTCTGGGAAGATTTAGAGGACTTGGAAGAAGCCGATTGGGAACGTATGGCATACCTTGAAATGGGCATCGCATTCGGCAGAATCTTCAACACTCTAATGAAAGAGTATGACCCTCTCGAAAACTACTTTACCAATAGACAAGAAACAGAGGATGAAACCAAGGGAATCAATTCCACGGAAGAAAACACCACAACTCCTACCGGAAGTGTTAAGAACACAGCAACAGGTTCAGTTGACCATACCTACGAGAATACAACTTCTGTAAATCAGGGCACTACATATGACGCTTATGGAGACAACGATTTTAAGAACATTTCTAAGAATAAGCAGACCGGTGGTACAAAAGACACATATAACAATTATGCAAACACTACATCTTATGAAGGCAACTATCATGTAACCGAAAATAAAGAAGGAGAAAAGTCCGAAACAATCGGTAGAGAACTTACAGAAACAAGAGCAGGCGCGTCCGGCATCTTTTCTAAACAGGTTCTTACAAAGCAGGAAATTGACCTTCGTCTCGGACATAGAATCATTCCAATCTTCTGCCGTATGGTAGTTGACGTATTTAATACGGGGGTGTACAGCAGTGACGGTTAATTTCTATAAAATCAGCGATGATTTCAGAGTTGTTAACAAAACGTTAGGAACTCCAATCAAAACGTTATCAATTGACTTTCTCGCAAGCACATCCCTTAGCAACCCGGAATTGATTCTAAGCTACGATTCGGACATTGCTTCATGCAACTACATGAAGTTTGTGGAAGTTGAGAAACACTATTTCTTCCCGCAACCTACACTTTCTCCGGGTGGTAGACTTCTCATTTTCGGAACAGATGATGTGCTTATGAATAACAGGGAAAAAATTCTGGACTTACATGCTTATGTAACACGCTCTGAATCTTCTGGCAATGACCTAATGGTAGACGGAAAACGTCCAGTGCAGGTAAATCGACATTGCAAAACGCTTGCGTTTAACGCTCATCCATTTATTGGAGATGACCAAGGAAGCATCATAAACTACACGCTAACAGTGATAGGGGGTCATAAGAATGGTACTTGACGGGCTTCTACCAACTACATATACCCCGCTTGAGCATTTGCAGGCAACTCAAAGAGTGCTTGGAAATACGGAAGGTTCAACCGGGTGGGACGAAAACTTCACCAATGCCTATTGGCTTGGATGGGTAAATTATGACAATTTGCCAGTTGATTATCATATCAGCTACATGAGCAGAAGCAACGACATCATCACATTTTCAGATATTACAACTAAAGCTAATTACGATGTCGGCTATGCATACGGACAAGCAAATACCGGTGCTTTTTACGCAGGAACCGCAAGATATCGAACAGATATGACTCTATGGACTCCATGGGATAATAATGCTCCTACTGTAGAAACTCAATCTTCATATATGAGAATGTTAAATGAATTTGACATTAACACAATGGGAATAACTACAGCGATTCCTATTTTCGCAATTGATGTTAATAGTGAAATTTATTGTATGGCATACTGTACTTTATCTTTGGCTGATTTTGCAAGTGGCAATTTTTCCACAACAACACAAGCGGTACTTAGTTTCGATACAGCAGGAAACGCAACACAATACGGAAGCCAATTTACAATTACACAAGACGATATAACCGGCGAAATTGTAGAGCGTACTGTTGACAATAAAACCTATAGAATAGTATGCGTAGGACTCGAAGTTTCAGGAGCAAATTTTTTAAATAACGACTACTCAACTACATCATCATATGTTGGAAATATCAAGCCATTCTTTAGAATCAATTCCACGCTCAACGGCGAAAATTATATTATCAACTCTTATAATGCGCCATACGGTTCAGGATTCTTTTGGTTGTACGGAGATGGTTATGCATTTAACCAAAGATACGGAATCTTATGGGACTATACAACAGGTGGTAATTTAACGTATCAAAATAAGCCATATAACGGCGGAGAATACAATAATGTAGTAGCCGGAAATTTCGAAGGAAGTTTCAGCGCAAGTGAAGCCTATGATAAATTTTTTAACAGAATTTTAGGAATCTGGAAGCCAGACGGCTGCAACTTTATCCTTCAAGGCACTAACGCCGCTGAAAGAGTAATGATTCGTAGATGCTATAAATATGAAGAATTACTGAAACTTATTTCATTCTATCCCAGAATATGCAGAGATTCAAACAATACCTATGACAACGGAGCAGATAAATGGTATGCTTTAGTAAGTGAAGAAAATGAGTTCATGGGTGAACTTGCAAACGGAGTAACAGATAGAGCAAAACTTAGAGAATGGCAGTTAGTAGGAAATACGGTAAATGCCGAAAACAACACATATACAGAGGATGATAAACCTGACTATAATCCAGAAGATGACAGCGAAGAATCCGGGGAATCAATTCCAATCAGAAGAGCCATAGTGACAACTGCGGTAAGTTCATTCTTGACAACATACGCTTTATCTCCTGCACAAGTTGTTAATTTCGGAAACTATCTGTGGCAATCATTTGTATCTGATAATGACACTATCAATCAGTCAATGGTGGAAAATTTCAAATTCATTTTTGACAATGGAATTGCTTCCACGACTGGTTCAATTGACGTATCGAGCGTAATGGATTTCATTGTGTCCTTGCAGGTTTACCCGTTTGATTTAAGAGACACGTTTTCTATTTCTAACGATGACATGGATTCCAAAGTGTATATTGGTAGAGGTACATTCGGCATCGAAACAGACGGTAATAATCTTTTCAAAGTGGTTAATCAGATAGGATATTTGAACGCAGGTTCGGTTGATGTTCCACGAGTATTTAATGATTTTCGTGACTATGAAAATATGAATATTACTGTATACGTTCCATACTGCGGCACTTTGGAATTAAATCCCGGTGACGTAATCGGCAGAACATTGCAAGGAACATATGCAATTGATATGCTTTCCGGCGAATGCACATTCTATCTTGAAGTGCTGAATGCTCCTACGGATTCGGGAGAATTGAGATATACAGTCGGAGTAATTAACGGACAATTAGGTATCACATTACCAATAACCGCTACTAATCAGGGACAAATTGTAGGTAGACGAATTAAGGACATAACGGGAGTAATTGAATCTTTCTCCAATTGGGGTCTTTCAAGATATAGAGCAGACACAATGAATTATAGTAGAGGACTCAAAGAAAATTCAGACGAGATATTCAACGAAAGAATGGCAAATGCAGGCAAATGGGGTGCTAATCTGAAACTCGGAAGTGACTTAGTAAACCAATACGAAAACACTCTCACAAGAGCAGCTATCAAAGCGCCAATGATTCCGGGTGGTAGTGGAATTGCTTCTTTTGCTTCTCCAGACTGCGTCTACATCCAAATGCGTTATGGTATTTATCCTACTGTAGCAAATTATAACCATAGCGTGGGTAGAGTGTCAACACGTTCAACAAAGCTTTCATTCTGTAAGGGATGGACGGTTTGTCATAATGTTGATGTTTCAAGCCTACCTTGTACAGAAGAAGAAAAAGCGTCTATTAAAACGCTTCTCGAATCTGGTGTATTTTTATAAACAAAAAAAGCCCCCGTGGAATTGATTCTCCAACGGGGCTTTTTTTGTTACATAGTCGACTGCATATACTTCTTGATTTCATACAGCCGGTGAATTGCTTCATCGACTGATGCTACATCTTCTCTAAGGAAGTGTCCAACTTCGTCTGCGTACCAAATGATAGGAGAATGTACGAGTTCCTCTACACTACGGAGAGCCGCAAGGCAGTCATAGTCATTTTCAAGTTTCATACTTATTCAACTCCTTCAAATTCTCTTAATAATTCTTCGTAATAAATATTAAGCAATGCATTTTTAACATCTTTGTCTTTGCCGTTTACGTTGTTGCCTTTCGTAGCAAATACAATATACTTAATAGTAAAATCGCTACAGTCTGTAAAAAAGCCCTTGAAACAATATTGCTTCATACTATCACCTTTCCCATTGCTTCATTGATAAATTTCTGGAATAGGTCGCCTGTTTCGTTATCAGCGAATACAATCTTTTTGCATCGAATCAATTCCAAAATCTTTTTGGACAATTTGTCATAGCCAAATAAAAGCTGATTTGTCTGTTTCGGGAATTTGAGAACAAAAAGAACGTCACCTTCACGGGCAGAACTCATTCTGGCGTTATGAACTGCGAAGTATGTGCCGCTTGCAGTTTTCATAAATTCCCCTTCAAGATACAAGTCATCATGATAGCTAAAGTAGATTCCTCTAAACATGCTCTCACGTTCATCCAACTCGCAAATCTGGGGATACATCTTTACGTTCCAATTGCCATAACCCGTAATTGCATTAAGTTGCGGGTTATCGAACCCATAATGTGCTTTATTAAAACGTTTTCGCTTTTCAGGAGTTCTGTTTTCCATGAACTGCACAAAGATAGGCATACCGTCCGGGGTGTGACAAATCTTAGACTGTCCCTTGTTCAGTTTGCGCACTTCGTTATGTATCATGAGTTGTCTGTACCAAATGTTATTGATATCAAGGTTATTCCCCAATACAATAATCTTGTCGCTCATTCGGTCACGCACAATAGTCTTATGAAGATGTACAAAATGTACAAATTCTTCTGGGCGATTTGATTCGTTGAAACATTCGTCAAGTACAATCCAGTCTCCCAACGGTGCTTCATAGAATGAACAAAGTGAATAGCATTCATCCGCCGCTAAAGACACACAAAACGGCTTTTCGTCTTTTACGATTTTTCCCTTCTCGTCAGTTGTTGCATAGAAAAAATTCTTCCAATGGTACTTGACACTATTGAACTTCCCGTCCGTTAATGCCTTGATATATTGCCCCTTATTGTATGCGATAATGGTATTGAATAAGGTTTCATAATACGAGGCTTTATCAATATGGTGTCTAACAAGCTGAATAACTGTGCCATACAGCTTATTCATTACCATGCCCACAAGCAGGACGTTCGTGGTTTTACCCACGGAACGCTCTGAAGTGAGAACATACCATTTAAGGGCTTCATTGCCGAGAGGTATGATTTCTGTAATGTCGTATTCTGGAGGAACTCCAAGCTTTTTGTATTCCTTAGCAATGAGTTCCCAGTCATAATCAATGCCCAAATTGGGGTCATTGTTTATGCACTTGATTTTAGGTTTCTTAAACACTTTTCTTGCTTGCCTTCCTTTCTTGCATTTTTCTTTTTCACATTGGAATTGATTCCAATGTGCTGTCTCCACATATCCGCAATTGACTGATTTGTGGAATTTTTATAGTATCGTTCAACTGCAATCCACAAATCGTTGTGAGCTTTGGCAAGTGACATTGTGAAATCTACTTCTTCCAATACCACGCATGATGGAATGTGGACGGAAGTAGTTCTTCCCTCGTAGTCGGTTGCAATTACGTCAATTGGGGTGTCGATATAAATAGAGCGCAACTTTTTAGAATGCTCTTTGTCTATCTTCATCCCGTCTTTGAAGAAATCGAAATAGTCTTTAACGCCTTCGAAATCCGCTTGGTCTAAGAGTGTTGAACGTTCTTTTCCTTCTATTTCGTACTTTCGACATCCTGCTATTGTAACATGGATACCTTCATCATCCTCATACATATAACGCTTAGAACCCAATGCTTTAAAGCGTTTAAACGGTTTTGTGAAATCCCAAGTTCCAATAGTCTCCATATGTTTATCTTGGAATCTTCCTTTATTGCGTTCAATCATTTGTCTGTTTTTCATTTGTAGATATTCTTTCAAACGAATTGATTCCACGCTTCCATCGTCGATAAAGTAAACGGAATCAGTATCGTATTGGATTATAACGCGCGGAAATCTTGTTATTACATCTATCAGCATTTCACGAGCATATGATGTAATCCAAAAGCCCCAATATGGGGATAGAAAAAGATACTTGATTGCTTCTGAATAGTCTTTTGCTTCTTCCTCTGTAATTTCTTCTTCTTCTTCATCGAATTGATAGTCTTGTAAGTTCAATGCTGTACACATCATTCCATATATAGCGTTTACAAAACGTTTTGATTCCTTATAGTCGAGAGTCTTGCTTAAACCTTTTGACTTGAGTTTCTCTTTCTTCATGTACCAATCTATACAGGTTTCAGTTATATGCTTTGGCAAATATGAATATTTCTCAAACTTCCAACATGATAGAATAACTACTTTGCTCCACTTATAGGCTTTCTTTAAAGAAGTGTATTCGATATCGTTGATTAAAAGCTCTACTGATTCTCCATATTGAATGCGGTTATTGTCCAATATTACAGTGTCAGAGTTCATCATTTCAGCACTGTTAAGAACTTTATGCGCGGACATTAGAGCGTGTGGGGTTCTTGCTCTGAACTCCTCGAAACGAACCAATGCGATGTATGGAATTGATTCCCTTCTAAATTCTCGATTTGAACATTTTTCTGCTTTACCCATTGGGAATTTCTTTGTAAGAAGTTGATATGGATAGTCCGATGTAATGTCTGCTCCAATTACCGGCTTATTTGCATAGTATGTCTTATTCATGTGGATAATATTAGAGCCTGATATTCCGCCCTTAAATAGGTAAAGTCTGAATGCTTCATATATCTTTTCATCGTCTGGCATCCATAATGCTATCTTTTCACGCTCCTCTTTTAATAGTTTTCCTAAACGCCTTTTTATTTCGTCTCGTACCATTCCAGTGGACGTGTATGGTAATCTGGGATTTTGTCCGTAGTATTTTAAATAGATGTGTTTCTCGAATAAGATTACAATGATTTCCACATCCCGTACTGTATAACCAATTTCTGTTTCAGTAAGCGGCGTGGAATCAATTCTAACCTTCGTGAAATCCAAGTCTCCTATTAGCTTTTCAATACCACAATAGTTTTTAGCTATTTGCGCCAATGAAGTGCCGAATAAACCTATTATTTCACGAAAAACAATTCGGTTTCCGATTTCTACCATTAAGGGGTCACGTTTTTCTTTGACAAATAGTCTTGATATTCCGAACTTTGCCCAATAATGCTTTAGGAACTGCCACTCATATCCTAAATTAGCATCTCCTACAAGTAATCGTACATTTTTATCTTGCAATTCCATCACGTCCAATAAGACTTCCAAAAAATCAACATGTGAATTACACGTTCGCCCCAAGAACGCTATTTCACCAATGCCGAACTGCCAGTGATAAACGAATGAAGCGAATGGAATTGATTCGTTTCCTGTTTCGACTTTTGAAGTTTCAGTGTCGAATCCTGCACCTACTGCTATATATTTCACATGCTCAACCTTGTTTGTTTTCTGGTTGAACTGTGTTGCAGAAAGCAGCGTGGAATTGATTCTCAACTGACTTTCAATAAGTTCAAATAGGTCATAGTAATCCATTCCTTCAATGTACTGATATCTCATATGAACATATCGTACTTTCTTTCGTCTGTAGGTTCGTCTTGATATTCAAATGGGGCATCTGAACCTTCTGTTAGTCCTTCTCGTAGCTTCATTTCGTGTTCTGATTTTGCTCTTAAAAATTCGCGCTCTGCCATTTCATATCGAAACTCTCTTGGACTGTGACCTGAAAATTGACTTAATGCGCGTTCCAATCCGCCAATATACCTGTAGTCTTTTAGTTCTTCGGGCAATGATTCTTCATATTCAAGTAAAGATTGTAGCGTTTCGTATAAGTCCGAATCTTCGAAAGACGATGCATAATCGGCAAGTGAAGACGAACGGATTATTTCAAGATGCTTATTAGGTTCTTTCTTCCATTCTTTTTTCTGTTCTTCATTGAGAAACTCCATGGAATCAATTCTATTGCCAATCATTTTATTGATTGAACCTAAATCGAGAATTGCGTTATAGGCGTATCTTAGCTCATGTTCGTGAAATTCCCAAAAATCATATATTCTTTTAGAACGGGATACTTGCGTTGGAGCGCCCTTTGCTTCTCTTAAAAGAGAACTGATATTGATAGTTTCATATGCTTCGGATTCTGGATTATATGTCGTAAATGCAGTTGTTATTATCTTGAGAACATTATTATATTCTCTGGAATGTGCGCCGCCGAATGTTATGAATGTGTTTTTCAGTTTGGAATTGATTCCCTTGATAATTGATTCTATAGTTGGTGGAGATTTTGGCTTTTTCGGCTTTTTTGCCATAAATAACCCCCCTTATAAAAAATAGGGCGGCACAATACCGCACCGCCCATATAAAATCTTAGACTGCCAGAACTTCCATTAGCACACTTCAAGCTTGAAGGTTCTGTTCTTTCCAATGTCAACCTGCTTAACAAGGCAGGTCATCGGCTCATCCCAAGTGTCGGGAGTACCGAAAATGTTGAACATGTCCATGAGCGCACGCGCCACGCCCATCGAGGTTGTGATGATGCCCTTGCCTTCAGGAGTTACGAACACGGTCTTAACGGTCTTGTGAATTGCGTCGGGGATGGGGTTTCCAATGTCATCCTTCTCCTGAATCTCACACGCGGACATTGCCACATGGATGAAGGTAATCTTCTTGTTAATGTGGTCAGAAAGCTTAGAGTCGGGGTTCTGCACAGCGTTGTAGAACGTTACCTTGTCGCGCTTGGACGCCAATGTCATAGAGGTGTAGTTCAGGGCTTCATCGTTGAGCTTCATGATTTCGTTTGCCATAATAATTACTCTCCTTCGTTAATGCGACGAATCAATTCCATGATTTCGTCAATATTGTCGATTTCGGTTTCTAACATTTCACGGTATTTCCGTGAGTGCAACGCAATAACTGATAAGTTATCCTGCATTGCATAGAGGATGCTTTCGATTTGTTCGAGTTCGTTTTTCATAGGTTTGCTTTGATTTTCCGTAGAATTGATTCCACGGTATATGTCTCTGCTAATCTTCTAAGGATTGCAAGAGCGACATTCATTGCATCTTCATCTGAAATATCTGCTCTGACATGAATAGAGTCATCACTCTTAGACGTAGACGCAAAGAGGAAACTATAACCGGGAGTGTTAGTAGTTTCGTACAGTTCCTTGAGTACCTCTGCTCTCGTTCGAATAGACATAAAAATCATCTCCTTCCTAAAGTCCATAACCGGTAAGAAAAAAAACAAGCCGATTATTTTCTTCCATAATGGGTTAATTTTGGAATTGATTCCCCGGAGTAGCTGTCACAGAAACGCAAAGTTTTAATTTTGAATTTTTGCCGGGGAATCGCTTCCAAAGTCAGTTATACAGCGAGTATAATGAGTGGAAAATATACAGGCTGTAGTATATACTCCGGGTAGACTAAATGTCAAGGGGATTATACCCGGAGTATATATTGCAGCGCGTATAATAGCCGGGAATTTCTACGGGATGTATTATATACTATTTGTAAACGCATTGTCAAGTTGACGCTACATCGAGTATACAATACAGATTGTAGAATTATCCCGGAAATATACTGAATGTATTCTGGAATGGTTGCTCATATGAACAACTGTTCAAATTACAGGCAGTAGTAACCAGAGGAGCATCCCGCCCCTCTGGTATACTTTGGGTATTAGTCACAAATATTGTCCGTCTCAATGAATTCGTACTGCATGTTTTCGTCCGGTAAAGCGATACACTTTCCCCACCATTCGTTAATTACCTTGAGTTTTCCGATAATATCGCCGATTTCTTCCGTGTAGTACAGTCTGCCAGCGCGCACAACTTCCGCAAGAATGTTGCGAACATCGTCATGAGTAAGAACGTTGTCACCCTTGTGGAGAGCCAAACCGTTGCGCCAAACTTCCATTTCGGCGTTGAATCCTTCTGCGGTGCTTTCGTTCTTGATTTTCACCATAAGTTTCATGATATACTCCTATTCTGTCGTTTGCCGACTATAAAATTTTATATCAGCCCTTGTGAAACAAGCCGCACCACAAGGGCATGATTTTCAGCTATTCTTTTTTCAAGATTCCGTTTTCGGCGTTCTTCACTTGCTTTCGTCCGTGCCACAAAGCTTTCGGAGTTCGGCAAGCGCGGACTTAAGCTTTGCACTGCATCCCGGTACAGCTTTGACATACTTTTCGAGATTCTGTAATGCTTCTGAAGCCCACGTTTCGGGGGTTTCGGGTTTCGGTTCCGGTTCCGTAGATTCAGAAGAATTTTCGCCTGTTCCGTCACCCTTGCTATCGGTTTTCTTTGCGGATTCAGGAAAGACAAACTCCTTGTAAGCCTTAACCCAACCGGAGAAATCCTTATCACTCATGAGCGCAAAATCTGCAAGCGCCATTTCTCGGAGTGTCTCAAAGTCGTATTCTTCAACACCATCAAGGTAGTTTTCAGGATATACGGGCGGTACAACCTGCTTCAGCTGATTTTCAAGAATTGATTTGATTTCGGCGGATGCGGTAGAATCAATTCCCGCCTGAATTTCAGAGCGCTTTTCGTTGTACTCTTTCCACTGTCCCGCAACACATTCATGAACGGAATTGAGATAGTACGAATAGAATTTGATAGAAGATGCGCCCGCATCAATCATTTTCTTAGAACGAATCTGGCTTGCAATGCACAACTTGCCAATAGGTAAGGTGTCCCACATTCCAGTATCATGCATTGCAAGAACGCTATACGCGGTATAGTACTTATGCGCCATTGCGCCCGTAAGATAGCCCTGAAAATACTTGTCGGCGAACTCTGCAATACCCATAGGCTTGCCGGGGTGCTTTTCGGACTTCATTCCCTTGAAAGTCACATCGTTAACAAGGTCATAGAGGGACTTTGCAAGAGTCTTAGAATTGTTAGAGCTTGCCTTGACCTGCTGGGCAAGGGCGATAGCCTTTTCCTTGACTGCTTCCGGGAGACAATCATAAATTTTCGTGATTTCCATAATGATTTCCTCACTTTCGATATTTGGAATTTTCAAGATACTTTGGAATTGATTCTACGCAACCGCTTTGGAATCAATTCCCCACGGATTCAACTACAGCACATTATACTCCCTGTATAATCCGGGCGGTTCTATACCGTGGGGATAGAACCCCGGATTTTCAGTTGGTTTCTTGGGGTTTCCTTCCCCTTACTGTAATTATATTATATCATATTTATCTGAATGCGTCAAATTTGGGTATCAAATTTTTGGCTATATATCGCCATTTTTTCTATCGTTTTTTTCGGCTATTTGTACATTTTTTTCAACAAAGTTATGCTCTTTTTGTGTATTTTGACTATCATAGTTTTCCACATAGTTTTCAACTTTTCAACAGTGAAACGTTTGTTCTATCTCCAGAATTTTGGGCAAGTGTGATTTACCTTGTGTAAATGTAATTTACCTGTTACCAATTTGTAACTTTTGTTACCGTTTTGTAACTATTTGGGATGGTGTACACTTTGTAATATTTGTGTGATATATTACGAATTGGAATAGATTCCATAGAGTAATATTTGGCTAATATATTACGGGGTGGAATAGAATCCAGATAGTAATATTATTGGGATATATTACTGGATGGAATAGCGTGGAATTGATTCCACGGTGTAATATTTTGAATTGATAATACGATTTGTATAGGTTGGAACGTATTACGGATAGT